>JAEEGL013349182.1_pt1 | contig 26362 bp, 20 predicted proteins | sample 9134231 | NCBI WGS metagenome assembly JAEEGL01 (sample SAMN16246548, study PRJNA631951) | gut metagenome | biome: gut microbiome; feature: rumen; material: fiber-attached | host: Bos | place: Iran: Karaj | collected 2018-10
ATCATCGTTTTTAATCAGCTCTATATCTCCCATCGGCTCAGCGAAGGGCAGGCCGTCATCTCCGTAGCCTGCGTTTTCCATCTCAGGGAAAGCATATCCCTTTAAGCAAATATAGCCGAGCAGAGTAGAATCGCTTATGCCGTTAAGCGGCAGAGTGCCGTCGAGTATATCGGCCTCAATTGACTTAGCAAGCTTTTCTCTTACGCCGTCATCAAAAAAGATTCCCGGCGAAACAGCCCTTGACATATCGGGAGAAACGAGAGCCACATTATACTGATAAAAGCCCAGTGGGGATGCCTCTGTCTTTTGTGTGATGCCGGCAAAGCTGTCGGCCACCGCCCTGCGCATTGTCTGCGAAGCAGTCAGGGCATCTATCTCACGGAGTATCTCAAGAGTAACGTTTTTATAATTGCGCACCTTCTTTTTCCCGTTTTTCAGGTTATACTCGATGCGTATTCTGGCAACAATCGTTTTCGTGAACTCATTTTCACCGCCGAAGGTGTTGTCCGGCTTTGTGTTTTTGAGCGCGTTGAGCATCCCGTTTACTTTTATGATTCTCTCTATATCGGTACTGTCCTTAAAGCCTTCAAAGAGCTTCATTTCACCCTTTGACATTCCCTCAACATCAAGTCGGTTTTCTTCAGACGGAGTATAGGATGAGCCGTAAAAACCGCCCATTCTGTCAAAGTCGTCAGAGCAGATTGTTATTGCGGCGCTTTCTACATCGGCTGCTTCGGGTATCCTCACAGAGCCGACAGGCAGAGTTGAGATTATAAGCAGGCAGCAAAGCAGAAAGACTCCGATTTCGCCCGCGAGCCAGCCAAGGCGCTTCCTGAAACTTTTGAACGAGCGCAGCACAATCAGCTCAACCACGGTGTAGCCGATTGCCATAACGGCAATGCCGAGCAGAATAATAAGCCCACGCTTTTCGCCGAAGGAGGTATTGTCTGTGGCTGCAATATTTGCGGCGCATATCGCAAGGAACGGGCCTACGGCAAGCACGCACAGCCCCTGCACAAACGGGCTTGCACCCATAAAGCCGGCCTTTTCTGCCCTGCGGTGCTTTGCGCAGAAATAACCTGCAACGGCAAGTGCTGCCACAATAATGGCAAACACTATCGGGTATTTGAATGTTGTGAGAGTAAAAAGCTCAGGGTCATTTGGCAGCTCTCTTCTTTCACTCGTGAGCGCTTCCATTTCCTGCCCCGCCCCGACCGGTATTATGTATTTGAAATAGTCAAACAGTCTGAGTCTTGAGAAAACCGGATTGTTTCCGAATACCGAATACATCCCCGAGCTCTCCTCATATAAGCCGGACGCCGTATACGGCGAACCGTAAATGAAATTGCCTGCCATATTGGAAATGGTGTAATTCACCATAGCGGGCGAAGCGAGCAGCACGGCGGAATACACAAGAGTTTCAAGCATTGAGCCCACAAGTTGCATCACAATCGCCGTAACCGTAAAAGTGAACAGACCGCCGCAGAATATTTTGAACACTATATACGCAAAGGCAAACAGCAATCTGCCGCTTATGCCGAAGAAGGCAATGTTGGTTATGAGCCCCGCGCCCAGGGGAACAACAACGCCGGCAAGAATCGCGCACATTCCGGCAAGATAATCTGCAAGGTAAAGCCTTTCCCTCGATATTCCGAAGCTGTAATAAACATTGCTCGATTTTCTGCTCATAACATATCTGAATATGTTTATCGCCATAGCTGCGCTGAACACAACAAGCGGAACAGAGAGGAAAAGAGGCATTATATCGGGGGCGTCTATTGCTCTGCGGAACATATAGGCGTAAGTCGATTTTAAATAAGCCATGGCATCGGGCCGCACATATGCTCTCAGAAGCTCAAACATACCGCCGTAGCACATAAACATGTCCGCGGCCAGCAGCACCGAAAAGACGAGATTGTTTTTTAATGCTCTGCGAAAGGTAAAGCCGAATAAATCAGCCGAATATTTCTTTGAAGTCATACTCCTTTTCCTCCATTTCCTCAAGAAATACTTCTTCAATCGTGAGAGGGAATCTCTCGATAAGAACAGGGTTCATCTGCCTGAGTTTTTCCTCGGCGGTGTCCGGGTCACCCTGTGCGGAGAGAGTAACCATTTTACCGTCTGTTTTGATTTTTCTGACTTCAATGCCTGCGAAATCCTCAGCCTTCATTTCTCTGTCAAACACAAGGCGGAAGCGGCATCTTTCGGCGCCGATGTCATCAACGCCGCAGTCAAGAGCGATGCTTTTGCCGTTTATGAGTGCCATATGGTCGCAGATGTCGGCAATTTCGCGCAGATTGTGCGACGAAATGATGACGCTGCAGTTTCTCTCTGCAACATAGTCCACAAGCATACGGTTCATAACGCTGCGCATCTGAGGGTCAAGCCCGTCAAAGGATTCATCGAGCAGAAGCACCTGCGGCAGAGCGGACATGCCGAGAATCATCTCCGCCTGTCTCTGCATACCCTTAGAGAAAGAATTGAGCTTGGCTTTTTTATCCAGCCCGAATACTCCGCACAGGCGTGTGAGCGTTTCAAAACTGAAAGAGGGGTAGTAGCCCGCGTACAGCTCCGCCGTTTTTTCTATGCTTGAAAAAGGCTCAAAATAAAGCTCATCCGGCACATAAAACATATTGAGCCGTGAAGCGGCGTCGGTAAAGGTGTTTCTGCCGTTTATGAGCGTCTCTCCCTCATCGGGTCTGTAAACGCCCGCAATCATTTTGAGAAGCGTGGTTTTGCCTGAGCCGTTGTAACCGACCAGCCCGTAAATTGAGCCGTCCTCCACCTTAAGGCTGAGGTCTTTTACCGCGGTAAAATCCCCGTATTTTTTTGTAACATTTCTTACTTCTATCATATTCATCACTCCCTGTATGCCGAGGCGATAAGTTCCTCGATTTCTTCTCTTGATATGCCGATGGACTTTGCCGTATTGAGCATACCGGCAAGCTCTTTCTTCATTTTGCTCTTTATCACAGTATCGCCGAACGCGCTCTGACTGACAAAACTGCCCGTACCCGGCACCGTAAAGATTATTCCGCTGTTTTCAAGGTCGGAAAACGCTTTTTTCACAGTATTGATATTAACCCCCGTTTCGGCGGAAACCTGCCTGATTGACGGCAGTTTCGCGTCCGCGGGATAGATGCCGAGGTTTATGAGAGTAAGTATCTGAGTTTTAATCTGCTCATAGACCGGTGTGCGGCTCTGCTTGTCAATGGTTATCAATGATAATCATCCCCTTCCAGTGATAGGTGTGCTATCTGTGCTATTACACCTGCATTATATTACCGCTTCCGCCGTTTGTCAATAGCGTTAACAAAAAGTTTATAATTGCGGCGTCAAAAAAAGAAAAATGCTGTTGCTATTTCGGCCGCTGTATGATAAAATTCTTTTATATAAAAGCGCATTAAATGAAAGGACTGTGTAATATATGGATAACAAAGCATTGTTTAACATCGAGAGTGCGGGCTACAATAAGGCTGAGGTGGAAAGATATGTTTCCACGCTAAAAGAGGAGTACAAAAAGGTGTATGAATACGCCAAGAGCACCGAAGCCAACAACGAAAAGCTCAAAAAAATATGCCGCGCCCTTTCCGAAGAGAATAAAGCCTTAAAGGCAAACGGCGCAGTTCCCGCGGCTCCCGTAGCTCCTGCCGCTCCCGCAGCCCCTGCATCCAACGCGGCAGCCGTTGAGGCCGCCGAAAAGATGAGCGCTCTCATAGCTGCTCTCTCCAAGGAAAACGAGATTCTCAAGGCAAAGCTTAACTGAAAGATACAGGAAAGGCAGTTTGTAAATTATGGATGAATTCAAGCTCAGAAGTATAGACGATTTCGACTCCGACTTTGTGTTAAGCGTGCAGCAGGAAGCGGCACAGCCCCGTGCACAGGCGGCGCCCAAATCAACTCTTATACCCGAATTTGAAGAAAGCACAGCCCCCGTTTACCGTGAACAGCCGCAGGCCACACCCGCCATCACCGGCGAGCCGCTCTACACTCCCGAAAGGATGAGTGACAGAGATATAAACAGCCTGCTTGATAAAGAAGATGACACTCCGTCCGAAAAGCCGAAGCTGGGCGCAGGAGCAGTTGTCGGCAAGATTGCCGCCATCGCGCTTCTCGTTGCCACCGTTCTTGTTTTTGTCTGCGGTTGCTTTATGGCTGTATTTCTTGACAATAAAGGCTCAACCGTTTTCGGCATGTCTCTCAACACGCTTGCGCACGATACTACTCTCGGCAACAGCAGCCTCAAAAAAGGCGATTTGCTTATTTCCTCAAGAAAGGCCGACGCCGATTACACTGCCGGCAGCCACCTTGCAGTGCCCACAGCTGACACGGCAAGCAAAGGCTGTGATGTGGTAACCATCACCCAGGTCACAACCCAGGAAGCGGAAGAGGCTTATGTTGTACGCCAGCCCGGTGATAACTTCGGTGTTTCCTCGGTTTACACAAAGAGCACCAGCTACGGAGTAATCACAAGATACATTCCCGGCATAGGCGGCCTGCTCGGCTTCGCTATGGATAACGCCATCTGGTTCTGCGCTATGTTTGTGCTGCTTGCAGCAGTTTGCATCTGCATACTCGTGCTCATCAACTGGACAGCAGCCAATAACGGCGGCAAAAAAGCAAAGACCAAAGACGAAGAAGAATAATACGGCCGGCGAATAAAATGAAAAGACAACAAAGGACTGCAAGTTAAAAGCTTGCAGTCCTTTAATTCTTCTTGCTCTTGCCGATGTAAGGAATATTTGGCTGTTATTTGTTTCCGACCTTACGCTTTGCGCATGAAGCAGATTCAACTCATTGAGGGGACTTCGTCCGTTTATATCGTCCACACCCCTCACGCCATTTATATCGGGTAAACGGCTGCTTTACCAAACCACAGCGAAAGGACTGCGGGTGTAAACCTGCAGTCCTTTTTACTTAATCAATTGTGTATTGCGTTTTATCGTCTGAGCTATTCAGCTTTACTCATCACTCTGATGCGAATCTTCCGGCTGTATCAGTGTGGTATCTGACTGCTGTGCGGAGGATTCTGTTGCGGAGCTTGACTCGCCGGAGGATGAAGGCTGAGTTTCGGAGCTTGATGAAGCATCAGATGCGGTGGTGCCGGTGGGCTCCGTATTTGTAGTGCTTTCGGTGACGGGATCGGTCGGGCTTGTGGTACCGGCGGGCTCGGTGGTGCTGCTTGTAGTTTTAGGTCTGGATGTGGTTGTTGTCGTGGTGGTGCGTCTGCGTGTTGTATTATAGTAATTTGTTGTCCTTCTTCTGGTTGTGGTAGTGGTGGTACTCTCTTCGGTGCTTTCCTCTGTGGATTCCTCTGTGACCGTCACCGTGGTTGTGGTGTTCCAGGTGGTGAGCACGGGCTTGGAGGTCATCGATGAGTAATATTCGCTCACGGATGTGGTGCTGGTCTCCTGCTTGTTTCTGCTCAGAGCGGATTTAACAATTATCACCGCGAGAGCAATCACCGCAAGCGCCGCGAGCACAGCGCCGGCTATCATTACAATTTTGCGCTTGTCTATCTCTTTTTTCTGTGCGCTTGAATCCGCATTGGCATAGGGGTCAACCGCAGTGTCATCCGCGGTGTTCGCGCCGTATGAATTGCGGTATTCCTCTTCATAATCGGGGTCTTTGTCGCCGACCATAGCCTCTGCTATGGGAGCAAACACCGATGTATCCTCCGCGCTCATAAAAGCCGTAACAACGGTTATATTGTCCTTGCCGCCTCTTTCGAGAGCCTTGCGAACAAGCTTTGCCGAAACATCCTGGGGAGTATCGCCCTGTGAGATGATGGATGATATTTCGGCATCGGAGAGCATATCTGTAAGTCCGTCACTGCAAAGCAGGATGATGTCACCGTCATCCACATCGTCAATTACGCTCACATTCGGAGAGAGAGTTGCTTCCTCGGGGAATACGCCGAGATGCTTTGTAAGGCGTTTCGCGTCCGGAAGGGCGCCTGCCTCAGCCTCGCCGAGCTCTCTGGCATCCACAAAGCCCTGGGCGTGAGTATGGTCAAAGCTCGCCTGCTCAAGAATGCCGTTTGAGAAGTGGTAGATTCTTGTGTCACCTAGACTCACGCAAATCACTTTGCCCTTAACGGCGTAAACCGCGGCAAGCGTGGTGCCGAGCCTGACTCCGCGGGAGGTTATCTCACTGCATATTTTGTTGTTGGCGTCGTCAAGACAGTTGGAAACGGCAAATGAAAAATCCTCGCCGCTCTCATAAATGCTTGACGCGTGCTTGGCAATGGCCTCAACGGCTATCTGAGAGGCAACCTCGCCGTACATCTCCCCGCCCATACCGTCGCAGACCGCGATGTGAAACGGCTCTGACATTTTCTGGATGTAAGCTTTGCCTTTTGCGAGCCCGCCCGGGGCAGTGATTTTGCCGTTTAAGCTGTAATTGTCTTCGTTATCCTTTCTTACTCTCCCCGTGTGTGTCACAGAGCACACATTTGCACTTAGTTTCTTCATATCTTTTCTCCGTTTGTCAGAATATTATCTCTTTTCAGAATACTCCGTTTGATTTTGCCCAGTCAACATAAGCCTCAAGGCTTCTGTATCTTGCGGGGCTGAGAGACGCGCCGGTTCTGGTATATACCTCCATATTGACGCCCCTGAGGCGGCAGATGTATTTGGCGCTGGCGTTGAAGCCGGAATCAATGGCGTTATCAAGCAGGATAATCCGTTCGTAAAACGCCTTCGCGGCTGCCTTATCTTCACGGACCCAGGCATCCCACATTTTTACAAACAAATCCGCTCCGCAGGTGGTGGGTGTGGCAACCACTCCTCTTGCCCCTTTTTCATAAGCGTCATAGAGGAACGGAATGTTTGCCTGAAGCACATTTGAATCACCCTGCACCGCTATTTTCTTTTCAATCTCGGTGAGCACGGAGGTTGTGTCTTTTATGCCCTTGAATTTGCCGGTTGCCGCAAGCCTGCCGTAAACTCCGGGGTCCATAAGATGAGGACGCATACCGGGGAACTCATAAAGAATCACCGGCAAATCCGTATGAGAAGCAAGGGAAACAAGGTAGTCATACTGCTCGTCCGGCCTGTCACACATACCTTTGGTAACAAAGACGAGGCCGCTCACTCCGCACTGCTCGAGCGCCTTCATCTCTTCAAGCTGCGCCTGTGTCTCTCTCTGGAGATTTGCCGTGGCAAAAACAGGAACGCCTTGAGAATTCTTCACGGCAAGGCCGGCGCATTTGACGCGCTCGGCAGGGGTAAGCTCCGTCATCTCCGAGGAACCGCATACCGCAAACAGGTGCTGGGGTCTGAAGGATGCCTGCCAGGCGACATATTCTTCATAGGCTTTATAATCGATTGTAAGGTCTTTTCTGAAGGGAGTAAGCAGAAGGGTATAAACCCCGGCAAACCCGTCATAGTGTGTCATAACATACACCCCCAACATATATATAGTGTATTATATACTATAATTATTAAAAAATCAATACTCAATATTATCTGATTGGGTATGCAAAAAAATCGCGGGTGAAAAGACGGAGAAAAAAAGCAGGAACCGCCGCCTCGGTTCTTGATTTTATGAAGGATATATTATACAATATTTGTATATTTCATTACTGCGGAGGAACCGATATGTACAGAAAAATCGAAAACGAATTTCTCACCTGTGAAATCAACGATATGGGTGCCGAGCTCCACTCACTCAAATCAAAAGAAAACGGCAAGGAGTATATATGGGAGGGCAACCCCGACATATGGTACGGCCAGAGCCCGGTTCTTTTTCCCGTAATAGGCCAGCTCAATTCCGACACATATTATTACGAGGGCAGAGCCTATCACCTGCCTAAGCACGGCTTTGCAAGAAAGATGGAGTTCACCTGTGAAAAATGCGAGGGCGCCAAAGCAACTTTCACCCTTGAGCCGACTGCCGCCACGCTCGAAATGTACCCGTTTGAATTCCTTCTCAGAGTGGATTTTGAGCTTGATGGCAGAGCGCTTATAAACACCCTCTCTGTTGAAAACCGCTCTGGTAAAACCATGTATTTCTCAATCGGCGCTCATCCCGCTTTCGCCTGCAAACCCGGCGATATAATTGAGTTTGAAGAGCCGGAGACGATATTCACGGAAAGAATAGACAAAACCAATATGCTCATAGACGCGAAATTCCCCTGCCTCGAAAACGAGAAAGAGATAGTAATAACAAAAGAAATATTTGAGCCGGACGCCCTCATCCTTTCCGGAATGAAATCAAAGAAGCTGCGTATAAAAGGTGAAAACGAGGTAGAGTTCACCTTCGGCGACTGCCCGGTGCTCGGAATATGGGCAAAGCCCGGCGCTCCCTATGTGTGCATTGAGCCGTGGTACGGCATTAACGACAGCCACGAGGTAAAAAAAGACATCTCCGAAAAAAGAGAAATCCGCTCTCTCGAAGCAGGCAAAACGTTTGCCTTTTCGTGGAAAGCGGAAGTTATCGGATAAAGCAAAAGAATCAATAAACCACATTTACGGGCCTGCCGTCTGCGTAGGCCCTTAAATTCTGCCTGCATATCTCCATAAGCCTTGCTCTGGTCTCAAAGCCCGCCCAGGCGATATGCGGCGTGATTGAGCAGTTGTCAAGTGAGCAGAGCGGGTTATCCTTTTCGGGTGGCTCTTTCCTCATAACATCGAGGCCCGCCGCGGCGATAACGCCGTTTTTCAGTGCCTGCGCAAGGGCCTGCTCATCAACCACGGGCCCCCTGGATGTGTTTATGAACATCGCGGTCTTCTTCATCTTACCGAGGAAGTCGGCGTTTACCATATCCGTGGTTTCCGGTGTCAGCGGTGTGTGAACAGTCACAAAATCCGAATTGCGAAGCAGAGTATCCGCGTCGGTGAATTCCACCCCTTCTGTTTCGCGGGGATGATTTGTGACAGCAAGCACCTTCATGCCGAAGGCGTTGGCGATTTTTGCCACGGCCTTGCCGATTTTGCCGAAGCCTATAATACCGAGTGTTTTGCCGTCAAGCTCACGGATTGGAGCCACCTGGTAGGAAAAATCCGGGTTTGCCGCCCATTCGCCCCTGTGAACGGAGGCTGAGTGCTCGGCAACGCGGTTTGTATAGCCTATGATATGGGCAAAAACATTCTGAGCCACAGCCATGGTGCTGTAGGTGGGAATATTGGTAACGGGTATGCCTCTCTCCCTGCAATACTCCCAGTCCACTACATTGAAGCCGGTGCTCAGCAGCCCCACGTATTTAAGCTCCGGCAGCTTTGAAAGCGTTTCACGGGTGAGCGGGGTTTTATTTGTGAATATGATATCGTGCCCTGCGCATCTCTCGTCTATGAGGTCGGCGCTCGTGCGGTCATATACTGTATATTCGCCGAATGAGCCGAGCCAGTCCCACGAAAGGTCGCCCGGGTTTTCAGCAAAGCCGTCAAGAATCACTATTTTCATTCATATCACCTCTTGTGTTAAAGTATATACTCTCACGATGAAAAATACAAGGATTATTAAAAAAGAGAGTAATTGTGAATAACATATTGATAATTTATATATTTTATTATATAATATATAATTGAGTGTGAATATCACAAATTTCTCCGGAAGGCGGAAACGGCTTGAGCAAAAGCAAACAGCGAAAAAAATCCCTGTTTTTCGCAGGGCTCATACTGGTTCTCACCGCCCTGCTGATTGAGGCGCTGATTATTTCTCTGCGCTTCGACTGGCTTTGGTCATGGTACGCGGATCTTCGCAAAATACTCATTGACCTTGAGAACCGCATAACCGGTCTTGACCGCAGCTTTGAGTTTATTCTCGCGATTATGCTGCTGTTTATAATCAAGGCCTTTTTCCCCATTTACACCACCTCAACCGTCTGCCTTATCACAGGTATCGTTTTCCCGATTTACGCCGCCATACCGATAAATATGCTTGGCATCGCTCTGCAGTTTACCATCAAATATTTCTGGGGTCAGCACTTCGGCGCGGGCTACGCCTGGAAGCTGCTGAGAAAAAACGATGCGCTGCGCAGCGCTATCCAGTCCGGAGGCAAAGGCAACCCGGCTGTGCTCTTTGCCATAAGAGTGATACCCGCCATACCTTTAAACATCGTTTCATCGGTTTACGGCTCCTTCAGCTTCGGCTATGCCAAATTCATCATCATTTCACTTCTCGGATTTCTGCCCAAGCTGATTTCATTTACAGTAGCCGGTACAAATATGTTTGACCCGCTTTCAATAGGCTTCCTGCTGCCGGTTATGATAATCTGCCTGCTCAGCGGCATCACCTTCCTGAGCGCAAACGGAGTGTGGAACCTCGTTGATAAATTTGTCAAATACTATGACCGCCGCTCTAAGGCTCACGAAGAAAAAAAGCACCACACAGAAGAGCACAAACACGCTCTGGACGTAAAAAAAGAAGATAAAATCAACGGTATAAAAGCCGATAACACAGAAAGACAGGAGAATTGATATGATCAACAATGCCGCTTTAAGAGAAAACATATCATCCGGAAAATACGATGACAGACTCGCAGTGCTCTACAAAAAAGAAGAGATTGAATTTCAGAAGGAAAGATACATAAGAGTATCAAAAACCTTTGACGAAATATTCGGTGCCGGCAGGGATGTTGAGGTGTTTTCGGCCCCCGGCAGAACCGAAGTAGGCGGTAACCACACAGACCACAATCACGGCAAGGTGCTTGCGGCAGGCGTGGATCTTGACGCGATTGCCGTTGCCTCAAAAAATGATGAGGGCATAGTCAGAGTAAAGAGCGAAGGCTATGATATGGATACAATTAATCTTGACTGCCTTGTGCCTCAGGGCAGTGAAACGGGTCACTCCCCCGCTCTTGTCAGAGGAGTATGCGCCGCTTTCAAAGAGAGGGGCTACAACGTGGGCGGGTTTGACGCCGCGACTGCCTCTTCGGTGCTTTCAGGCTCCGGGCTTTCATCATCGGCAGCTTTTGAAGTGCTTATCGGCACTATGCTCAACTATCTTTACAATGACGGCAAGGTTGACGCCGTTGAAATAGCTCAGATTGCCCAGTATGCGGAGAACGTGTTTTTCGGCAAGCCCTGCGGACTTATGGACCAGACTGCCTGCTCGGTGGGAGGCTTTGTCAAAATAGATTTCCGCGACCCGGCAGCTCCGGTAATCAATATGGTTGACTTTGATTTTGCGTCCTGCGGCCATTCGCTGTGCATTATAGATTCCGGCGCCGATCACGCAGACCTGACCGATGACTACGCTGCCGTAAGAGGAGAAATGGAGCAAGCAGCCGGTGTATTCGGCAAAAAGGTGCTCAGAGATGTTGACAGAGCCGAATTTGAGGCAAACATAGCAAAAGTGCGCAGTGCCGTAAACGACAGAGCCGTGCTCAGAGCAAAGCATTTCTTCAACGAAAACGAACGCGTTGACGGCGAGGTTGCCGCTCTTGAAAGCGGAGACTTTGAAGCATTCAAAGCGCTTGTCATAGACAGCGGTTTCTCATCATATATGTATAACCAGAATGTGTTCACCTGCAAATATCCCACATCACAGGCCGTTTCCGTGGCTCTCGCCATGTGCCACGACCTGCTCAAAGGCAAGGGCGCCTGGAGAGTACACGGCGGCGGATTTGCCGGCACAATACAGGCGTTTGTACCAAACGATATTCTACCCGATTTCAAAAAAGCAATATGCTCCGTATTCGGTGAAAAATCCTGCTATGTGCTGAGCATCAGGCCCGTAGGCGGAGTAAGAGTAATAGGTGAATAATATGAAATATACCGAGGTGCGTGAGCTTCTTGAGGCTCTTTGCGGCAAAGGCGGAGTTTCGGGAAATGAAGATGACGCCGCCGCGTTTGCCTGCGGCCTCCTCTCAAAGTATATGCCTGCCTCAACCGACGCTCTCGGGAGCGTAACGGGCAGAAAGGGCGAGGGAAGCGGAATAATACTCGACGCTCATATTGACCGCATAGGTATGATTGTGACGGCTGTAAAGGATGACGGCTTCATTAAAGTCGCAAAGGTAGGCGGCACCGACAGCAGAGTGATTACCGGGGCAAAGGTCACAATACACGGCAAAGAGGATTTATTCGGCATTGTCACATCCACCCCTCCCCACCTTGCAAAGAAAGACAGTGACGCCAAGGCTCCTTCATTTGATGAGATTTTTATTGACACGGGTCTCGGCAAAAAAGCAAAGGATATTGTTTCCCCGGGCGACAGGATTACCTTAAACGGCAGTTTTCTCAGCCTGCTGGGCAGCCGCATTGCCTCCCCCTGCGTTGATGACAGGGCCGGTGTAGCGGCAATTCTCAGATGTCTTCAGCTTCTTGAAGGTAAAAGCACCTGCCCCATTGAGGTCATTTTCTCCGCACAGGAGGAAACAGGCGGCAGCGGGGCCGAAGCGGGGGTTTATAACTTCGCGTCCGGCACGGCAATAGCTGTTGATGTAACCTTCGCGAGCGCACCGGGCGTGAGCAGTGAGAAATACGGCTCACTCGGTGACGGCGCCCTCGTAGGCATTGCCCCCTCGCTTGACTACAATATGAGCAAAGAACTTCTTGCCCTTGCTCACAAGCACGGAATCAGTGCGAAGCCCGAGGTTATGGGCGGCAGGACAGGCACAAACTGCGATGAAATCCAGACTCTCAGAGGCGGCATAAAAACCGCGCTTATATCAATACCCATAAGAAATATGCACACCTGCGTTGAGGTGTGCGAGCTTGCGGATATTGAAGCGGCGGCGGAGCTGATGGCGCAGTACATTCTCGAAAGGAGCGGAGAAAATGCTTGAACTTGTAAAAGAGCTCTGCTCTCTGCCCGGCATTTCCGGGCGCGAGGATAAGGTGAGAGAGTATATAATCTCAAAAATTGACGGCTTCTGTGAATACAGCACAGATAATCTCGGCAATCTCATAGCTTTCAAAAAAGGGAAAATGCCGGCGAAAAACAAGGTACTTATAGACTCGCATATGGACGAGGTGGGCTTCATAGTAACAGGCATCACCTCTGAAGGTCTGCTGAAATTCGCCAATGTCGGCGGAATTGATACGGGCGTTTTTCTCGGCAGGAATGTCACGGTAGGCGAAAAAGGCATACCGGGCGTTGTGGGCTTAGTGCCGGTTCATCTTGTTGACAAAGACAAGGAAGACTGCATCCCGCCAAAGGATGAGCTGTATATCGACATCGGAGCAAAAGACAGAGACGAAGCCCTTGAGCACGTTTCACCGGGTGATGAGGTCTGCTTTGAGAGTGATTTCCGTGAGTTCGGCAGCGGCTTCATCTGCTCCAAGGCAATAGATAACAGAGCCGGCTGCGCGATAATGATTGACCTTATACGCAGCGAGCTTGACTATGACTGCTGTTTCAGCTTCAGTGTGCAGGAGGAAATCGGCACTCGCGGCGCTCAGGCGAGCGCATTCAGCATAAACCCCGATTACGCAATAATCACAGAGACCACGACAGCCGCGGATTTAAGCGGGGTTGAGGGCGAAGAAAGAGTATGCGTTTGCGGCGAAGGGCCTGCCGTTTCATTTATGGACAGAGCCACGGTTTATAATAAAGACCTCTACCGCAGAGCGCTTGAAATCGCACGGGAAAAGGGCATTAAGGCGCAGACCAAAACGAGAGTTGCGGGCGGGAATGACGCCGGAGCAATTCACAAAAGCAGAGGCGGAGTAAAGGTGCTCACGCTCTCGGTGCCCACCAGATACCTTCACTCCCCCGGCTGTGTCTGCAGATATGATGATATAGAAAGCACCCGCGATCTTGTGAAGGAAATGGCGGCGGAATTTGCGGTATGCTGAAAATGTGTGAAAGCACGGGTGAGCTTGAGTTTCTGCCTGCGGACCCGTTTTGCGCAAAGATAACCGCTTTTGCAAAAGCTTACGGCTGCCGGGAAAATTTTGCGCTGTTTTACCGCCAGGATGACCGCGCGGCTCTCAGCTCGGTTTACGGCAGCGTAACTCTTTACTGCGGTGAAAATGCCGATTATGAAGAAATCAGAAGTTTTCTTCCGTTTCTCGGAATCAGGAGCCTGCAGGCGGATGAAAAAACTTTTGATAAACTGGGTATAAACAAGAAAAAATCATCCTTTATAGTTAAATATACCGGCGGCACGGCTGTAAAGCCAAAACACTTTACAGACGTGTTTGACGGAAAAGAAGCTTATAATATGCTTGTTTCCGGCGGATTTGAGATGGGAACATACAATGAATTCTGCGAGAGCATCTGCGCGCGCCTCAGGTGCGGGGCGGCGGCTTTCGGCGGGATAAAAGAAAAGGAGCTTGAAGCCTGCGCATTTCGCCTGTTTGACGGCGACAAAAGCGCGCTGCTCGGCGCGGTAACAACCGCCGCCGGATACCGCGGCAGAGGGCTCGCTTCCTCTCTGGTGCCTTATATGGCAAATATGACAAAGGATTCTTTCCTTTTCTGCAGGGAGGATTCACTGCTTGATTTTTATAAAAACTGCGGCTTTACCCTTTGGGGCAGATGGGCAGAAAATGACGAGGTGATATTATGAGCGGAATATATCTGCTGATAGCGCTGACAATTGTTTTCGGCGCATCCTGCATACTCCTGCGGCGCAGGAATAAATCCTTTGAAGGTATGATATGCAAGTTTATGGCTTCATTCGGATTTATATCAATATCGGTGCTTGGCAATTATATCGACGGCAACAACGCGCGATATTTCAGCCTTATCTGCATTGCTCTGATGTTTGGTTTCTGCGGAGATGTTTTCCTCGGAATCAAAGAAATAGCCCCCGGTTTCAAGAAAAAACTGATACCCATCGGCACGGGGTATTTCCTTATCGGTCACATATTCCAGGTACTCGCTTTTATGTTCCTCTACGGGATGAACTGGTTCACACTGGTTTTCTTTGCCTTGGGCATTGCACTCGCGTTTCTGATTATCAAAGCTCTTAAAATGCAGCTCAAGGGAGCATTCGCCGGCCTGCTGTGCGTATATTACGGCATGCTCGTGTGGAAAATAGCTTTTGCGGCAACGCTTGTAATTAAAGAAGCAATACCTGCAAATATAATGGCGCTTGCCGGAGCGTGCCTTTTCCTGATAAGCGACACCTGCCTCGGCATACTGTATTTCACACCCGTAAAAAGCAAAAACCTTTTTGTTACAGCAGAGCTTTCAACCTATTATCCGGCTCAGATTCTGCTCGCAATGAGCGTTGCTTTCAGATAAAACAATCAATAATTCAAACAGCTCACCGGGCGGTGGGCTGTTTTTTCGGTCTGCTGAAACGGGCATAAAATATAAATGAAAAGGCGCGGGTCAATGACCCGCGCTTTTTAAGATAATAATCAGTTTTTTACCGGCGTCAATCAGTCATTTACAAACTTGAAGCTGTAAATCGCGCCTTCTTCTATGGGCAGCTTTGTAATATCTTTCTTTGTGGCTTTGCCGTTTATGTAGCAAACCCATTTGCCACCCGAAAGATCCTTATAGCTGTTTACCATTATGTTGCCGTATTCATTCATAAAAGCAAGCGCCTTCTCTTTAAGAGCCTGCTCAAGATTATTGGCTGAGCAGTAAATCTCATATGAACCGGCAATCTTATCTGAGCCGTCAGGATTCTTCTGGTAAGGGTCAACAACCTCATAGATAAAATGAGTGGTTGAATTTTCAATGTCTCCGTATTTTGTGCGAAGGCGTGTGGGGTCCTCAGTGACAACCGTGTTGGTATCAACCTCCTGAGAGTCCTTGCCGATTTTGCCCGCGCAGGCGGTAAACAAAGTAACGAAGCAGGCGATAATCAATAAGAATGCAATAATTTTTTTCATAAAGCACCTCGGATTGCAAGATTTGAGGGCAAAAGCCCTTAACACCGATTATATTATCATATTACAAGGCGGATTTCAAGTGTGCTTTTTATGCGCCTGTCAGACAAAAATCTTGGCTCGCAGGGTTTTTAAGCCCTGCGAGCCAATTAGATTTATCAGTCGATTATTGCGGGGTTATAAGGCGAATCATTCATCCTCCTGCTGATTGTTGACAGGAGTCAGCCAGCTGCTGTTAATCGGAGCACTCTGATCGATTGTGCCGTCGATATTGTTAACATTCTGGTAGGAGTAATGCGCCTTAACCTTGCTTATGTCGTTGCCGTTGATTTCACCGTTGCCGTCAGCGTCAGCTGCTGCCTTGGTGAATACCGGGAGCTCATTCTCATAAGCCTGGCCCTGTGCAAGTATGGAATCGATGAAGGCCTTATCAAGACCGTCGATACGGGTATCGCCGTTCACGTCACCCTTGATTACGCAGTAGTACTCAATTCTGATACCGTTGCCTATCTTACCTATAAGTTCAGAGCCTGTACCGAAGCCTCTGCCGGAGTACTGATAGTCTACATAGTTACCAAGGCTTTCGTTGAGGGTGTAGCCGGTAGGAACAAATGTGCCGTTTGACTTATAATCTTCGGTAAGACCTGCGCCCTCTTCGAAGCCTATAAGGAGACCGAGTGTTCTGATATCACCGGGAATCTCGAACGGAACTTTCTCGATGTTGCCGGTATAGTCAGTGCTCATAAGGAGGTCGGGTTTGGTGCCGGGATAGAACTGAAGAGCATTGATAACATTTTCAAGGTTGTCTGTCTGCTCATCAACATAGTTCTGATAATCGGAGTCATAGGATGTGTAGAAGTTATTGTAAAGATCCTGTGAAACCTGAAGCTCAGCAAGCAGGTTGAGAAGTGTCTCTTCGGTGTAGCCGTTATCGGTGTTCTTTGCGTGGTTGCTTGAGTCAAGACCTATCTCACTGTCAAGAATTTCCTGAGCCATTGCCATAAAGCTCTCAAGTCTGGTCCAGTCAGCAGCTCCGGTGAACTTAGTCAGTCTGTTATAAGTGGTAATAACATTCTGATATGCTTCGGAAATAAGTGACTGTGAACCGTTGGTTCCGCCGCCGGTCATGTAAGCCTTAAGAGATACTGCATAGTCATAAGCTTTCTGGAACTCTGTGAATGATGCCTTGGAGTATGCGCTCTCAAGGAGACCTGTAACCTCATTGTAAGCCTTGTTTCTGCCGAGGCTCTGGCTTACGGGGTAATAAGCGCCGGAAGTGTAGTTGATTGCCCAGTCAAGTGAATTGTAGTTGTAAGCTGAGGACATCTGCTGCTCAGCGCCGTCGGCTCTCCAGGAGATGTTATCAAAGTGTTTCGCAACACCGTCGTCAAGGTCTTTGATCTTGGTGTAGAACTCGATATAGCTCTCGTGCTGATCGTTTCTTGCCTTCTGGAAGTCGGTAAGCTTCTGATCTTCTTTGATAACTGTACCTGTAGCTCTTGTCTGGCTGGGAATGTAGGAGTAGCTTGAACCATCTTCAAACACGCCGATGTTAGCTGCGGTGCCTATGCCGGATGAACCGAAATTGGAGGTGGTGAAGAGCGCGAACGCTTTTCTTTCGATGGTTTCATCCATGTCATAGATAAGACCCCATGCCTGGCACTTAGTCTTGATTGTATTCTTTTCGTCGTTTGTAAGTGTTGCAAAGGTCTTTGCTCCGGAAGCGTAGTTGCCGTTAGGATCCTTTGTGCAGTCGAAGTTTGCGGTGTTAAGCGCAAGTCTTACGATTTGCTCTGTGTCAGGTGCGCTGAACGCAACATTGTGGTTGCCTTCTTCGCCTGTCTCTTCGTCAATGGTAACCTCGTTTGCGTACTCCATAGCATATTTTACAAATATACTGCCGTTTGCGTTGTTGGGGTTGCCGTAGCTGGTCTGGAGTGTATCGTTCTTGAGATAATCCTTATCCGTGACCGTGCTGGTGCCGAAGAACGGATACGCGGTCTTCTTATCAGGCTGTGAGGGGAAGCCGTCATAGTTTTCAGCTTCAGAATCGGTGACAATCGTGCCGTCGCCGTTTGCGTCATAAAGGTTCTTGTTTCTGAGCTGAAGTCTGATGTAGTACATGAACCAGTCTGCGTATGCAGAGCCGAGCTCATCCACAGCGGCCTTGTAGCCGTCTATGAATTCCTGGGCATCCTCAATGGCGTTGTTACGTCTGTTGAGGTAGGCAATCTTGTTGGTGGTGTAGTCCTCTCTTGCGTAAAGGATGTAGCCGTCACCGTAGGTTACCTTACCCATATTGTTGGCATCTCTTGTGGTGGTGGAAGCTTTTCTGAAGTTTGTGTACTGATACTCAGTCTGATAAACGTTGCCGTCTCTGATGTCGGGAATCTCCGTAAGAGTAGCAGTGTTGGTCTTATAGTCAAGCTTCTGGAGAACCGAATATATGGTTCTGCCGTTTACACGCTTGGAGCTTACATAGCACTCTGTGCCCTTCACGGTGAGATCGCCGGTGTCAACAAGAGACTTGAGATAAGCGCTCGCGTGCTCCGCCGCCTTGTTGGCGTCGCTGAGCTTGCCGTAGGTCTCGGGGAAGGTTACATAGTAGGTTGTGGTGCTGCCGTTGAAGTCGGAGTGGCTGAAATCATCAAGGCCGATATCGTTGGCGATTGCCTTTGCCTTGGTGGATGAATCATAACCGACATCGCCGGAAAATACAACAGTGTTGATATCGAGCTCATAAGAGTCGATGTAATCCTGAAGATCCTGAAGGGTGACAGCGTATGTGCCGTTGTTGTTCTTAAGACCGGCATCGCTGAGATAGTCGTGAGTCGTGGCTTCGTTCAGGTCTCTGTATTCCGCTTTCTTCACGGGGTCAAGCACCAGCTGCATGATAATGGGAAGGGCAGTTGAAAGCAGAGGCTTGCCGTAAACATTAAGATAATATACGAAATATCTGAGGAAGCTGCCGAGTGTTGCCTTGCTGCCGAGGAAGGATTCGAGAGTGGTGAGCGATGTGGCTGTGGTGAATACCTTTCTGTTGTTGGCTATTGTCTCACTCAGGCCGCCGGGAAGGACTGCGTTGCCGCCCAGGAGGGTGCCGAGAATACGGTCAAGAAGGTTGATTATAACCTTGATGGGTGAGTTCACAGCAAGCTCGCCGGTGGGGTTGATTGAGAGCAGCTCAATTATCTGCTGAAGGTTGATGCCGGGCATTGTTCTGCCGCAAAGGCTGTCAGCAAGCCAGTAGTTGAAGATTGCGCTCGAACCGCCGTTGCCCACCCACTGGGGAAGCCAGCTCATCGGGATAAGCTGGAAGAGTGTATCATCTATAAGAGGATATATAATAGCTCTCATTGCTTCGGGGGTGTTGGTGCACTTATTATAAGTACCTTTATTCTGGAAGGTATGTGCAGAAGCAAACTGGGTAAGGAACTGATTGAACCTTGCCTGCCATGTGCCGGCAACAGAAGCGCCGCTTGCGGTGGTGAGGTCGGCAAACTGAGTGCCGTTGAACACACCGGTGAACAAAGGCATATACTTCTTGGCGCCCCAGAAAACAAACTCTGCAAGGTAGGTTTCAAAGTTGGTGTCTGTCTCAGGCCAGAAGCCGAGCACATCGCCGAAGCCGAATGCACCGTTAAGGAAGAACGCGCCGAGAGATGCGCCGATATCGGCAGCAGCTCTGGGGAACAAAACTTCCTGGCTGTAAGAGCCCTTGGTTATGGTGAAGGGTTCGGTGTAAGCGAGAGGAGTGATATTCTCGTTGGTGCCGAGAGGCTGATAGGTTTCGTGAAGCTCGTTGATATAGTGATAAGCATCAAGGCGGTCGAAGTAGTTATTCTGAGGAAGGTACTTCGCAGCAAGTGAAGCAAGAGCATAAGCGCCGACCTCGGGAATCGTGTCAGCCCACTCGGGGAAGTAGCAGCCGTCGATGAACATATTGAGAACAACCTTGAGGATGTCTGCCCATACAGCGGCCTCGGGAACGATGTACGCCTCTCTGATGAAGGTGGGATTACGATAAGTTGTGGGATCGGAAGAGTTGCTGATGTTAACTGCCGTGAAGTCGGAAAGATACTCGCAGTAGGTCTTGTCATCGGGATCGGGATAATAAATCTCTTCGCCCTCGAAGGTGGTGTAAATCGGAACATCCGCAACATCTTCGCCGTTTATGTTGAGATCTATCGTCTTCTTTGCGGTGAGCTCCTCAAGCGGGTGAATAAGACCGTCGGGATACTCAATACCGAGAGCAGGAACGAGCGAAGGAAGAAGACGCAGAACGTCTCTGAGAAGCTGAACAAAGTTATCGGTAATGTGAATACCGGTGTACTTGACCTGAACGAAGGTCGCAAGTCCTCCCTCTTCGAAGAACCACTTGAGCAGCTTCTTGATTTTGGGCACGGGGTATGAGGTGGAGCCGGGCTCTTCTTCCCAGTTGATTGCTGGAGCGCCGTTCTGGGTGCAGAGGCTTTCAATAGCGCCGGTAACGAGACCGAACATCATATCGGTCATCATATTGGGGTCACCCATACCGTCGGAATCATCAATATCAAGAAGGTCTATGAGAAGATCATAAAGCTTGTCCTTGAGGAAGCCGCTCAGAAGAGCGTTCAGGGCGTTGTTGACAAGCTGATAGAAGTTCATGGTGTAGCTCTGCGGGCCTCTGCCGTCATCACGGTCGGCCGTGATACTTATGTCTGTGAGGCTCGCTCCGCCGGGATAGTTGCCTATAGCGGGCAGGAACGCGTCAAAGTTGGCACCGAGGATACTTCTGCCGCCGTCTTCGGGTGACTCGCCCGTGCCGGTGACGAGAGCCATGTTGACGAGATCCTGAACCATGCCGTCAAATGTCTTGCCGGAGGGAGCAGTGTCTGCATCCTTGTTAAGAAGCATGGGGTAAAGAAGGTTTTTGATGAAGGTCGGAGGATCGGTAAAAAGAGGCAGGATCTTATCGGGAAGCATGCTGGGAACATCCAGAGTATAAAGAGTGGGCTTAAGACCGATAATGTTAATCTTGAGAGCTATTTTGAGATTAAGGGTACCGAGACCGAGCTTCTCAAAGATGCCTCTGTTATCCGACAGGAACTGAAGGAGAATAGAAAGAACCTGCATGTCGGAGTTGGGGTTTGATGTGGGAGCTTTTCCTCCGCAGCCGCCGTCGGCGGGAACACCGCGGCAGATTCTTGAAGCACTGTTCTGGGGACCGAGCGCGGTAACTGTAATACTGCCTACGTCGCCCTTGTCGGATGCATTGGCAACGTTTTCATAAAGACCGCTTACATTTGTACCGGCAACCTGAGCATCGAGTATCTTTGCCAAATTGTCGCCGACGGGCTCATTGAGACCCGTAATCGCATTATACAAAGTCCATAACAGCTCATCAACGCTCGTAATATAAGCAGTCAAATAAGCTTTAATGGTGATAAATCCGGCTACCTTTTCGTCAGCGACCTGCTCATGCTCAAATTTAATCGCCGCGTCATAAAGCAGACCGTCAAGCATATCAAGGAGCCATGTGGCACCCTCTTCTGCCGTAAACTCGTACTTCTGAACACTGTTGAAGTACCTTGTGGGGTCTTCGCCGTAGGTTGTGTAATCTTCTGCCGCCAGCCTCGCAAAGCCCTGCGAGGTGAAAACGGTAACAATCATGATTACAGCAAGCACCAGAGCGAGAACTCTTTTTGCCTTTGTCATAGTCTGTTACACCTCCGTGTGATTTAAAGGACGCCTTTATACGGGCGCCGTTTATGGTTTACGATTTATTTATAAAGAGGCGTTGTTGCGCCGGGCATATCGATTTTTAAACAATTTGAAAATGTTTTGTGAATAAACTGTTAATTCATCGGCTTTTTGTTCAGCTTTCACACACATTGTTTGCTTCTGATGTGCATTTTGCATAAACATTTTAAGCTCAGGCTTGCAATTCGTTCGGAGCCGCCGCGGCAGAGAAGCCGCCTTTTCACACGGATAATCCTGCATAAACGGCAGGCTATTTACCGGCAAGTCCGCCGCAAAACATAAGCGCCCGGGCAGGTAATCTCCGGCCGCGGGCGCTAATAATCTGTGTATTCTGTTTATCAGTAGATTGTGCTGTTAGGCCAATCTTTATAATATTCATAATATTCATCATAAGTCATTTCGACGATATCCTTATTTTTGTAAATCAGGCATCTTGTTTCGTCATCGGAATCAACAAGTTTGTTCTGGTCATAGTCGCCGTAACCCTTGACAGTTTCATAATATTTTTCTGTAAAGAAATATAAATATTTCATCATATAGTCGGATTTGCCGTTTTTCTTGAAATAGATTATACGGTATTCCATATGATCGCCGTATTCGAGCTTCATGGAAAGGCGCACATTATCCTCAGTTTTGCCCTCGCCCTCTTCGAAAGCTTCTCTGACTGACATTATCTCAGCTTCCTGCTTTGAAGCGGCCTCACTCTGCGCGCTCATAGACTCCGCCTGCGCGCTTGCGAACTCCTCCTCATCAAAATAAATCTTCTTCTGGCAGCCGGCAAAAACGCCCGCGGCAACAAGGACCAGAAGCAAAACGCTTAAAGCTTTTTTCATATCGGTTCACCTCTTGATAAAATAGTGCCACAGTCGGCGGCAAATGTCAATAATCATAGTTTAACTGTTTGTAAACAGTTTTAATGAGCTGATTAACCCTTGTTCAGGCGTCAACCGTGAAGGAAGACACATAATCCTCTATGTATTCCTCCCACTCGGCGGCATACATTTCTTTGATGCAGGTGCCGCGGTATGATGAATAAAGCCCGTCGCCAAGGTCAGTCAGGCTCTCTTTGCGCACGGCAAACACACAGTCGTCATATTCGAGCACCGAAACCTGCCCCGCCTCCATCATATCAACGCTTTCAAAGAAGCCGTCGGGGTAGCCCTCGGAATCCTTTTCAAGCACCATAATATCAGAAGCAACATAGCCGGCGTCCGCGCAAGCGGTGGTAAAGCCGTCGCTGTCATTGCCGGACGCGGAAGCTATGCCCGCAAACACACTCACAAGATCCATACGCTCCTGCTCTGTCAGCCTTCTTCCGGACTCATCTCCGGTGAAATAAGCGCAGATATTACGGAAAGAAATATAATTAGAATAAAAGTATGATTTTATAAGACCCTCGGCGGATTCATCTGCCGTGCCTTTGTCATAAAGATGGTCAAATATAGCGTCCTTGTATGCCTCACAGGTAAAAATCTTTGTGAGTGTGCTCTTGCTGACACCGATCTTCTTGTAGTGTGTCTCGCCGCGGAGCCAGAAATTGTTGACGTTATCGGCGATTGACACCTTTTCGGGCACGGTGAGCGAAAGCCCCTGCTCGGCAAAGCAGCTGTTGAAAGCCACATAACGCACGCACTGCTCCCGCGCTGCTTCCTTTGCCTCCCCTGCCGAGAAATCCTGCGAAAGGCCGTAATCCGCGGGGCGCTGCTCCACTTTATCGAGATAATAATTGAATATTTCCTCATCCACAGCCGCCCCGGAAACCGTGAGGGCGGTTTTTTTGCGGTCAAACACGCAGCCGGTGAAAGCAAGAGAAACAAGCACTGCCGCAAGAAGCAGCGAAACAGTTTTTTTCATATTATATAATCACTTCCTTAATTCCGCGCCCGGTCAGCCCCCGCCTGCACCTTGCGGTTCATAAGCTCCGTCAGGATAATTATTACAACCGTGAACGCAAGCGAAAGATATGGCAGATAAGCTATTGAAAGCCGCTCGGCAAGCTTGCCGAATACGGGCGGTGAAATAAACATGCCGAGATAAGCGCTCGCCATCTGCACGCCGATTACGGACTGAGAGTTCTCTCTGCCGAAATTATCCGGTGTGGCGTGAACGAGAGAGGGGTAAACCGGAGCGCAGCCGAGCCCGAGAGCCACAAAGCCGACAAGGGCGGGTATATAGGAGCGTGAGGGTATAATAATCAGCAGTGACGAGGCAAAAGCCGTTATCATACCGTATCTGATAAGAAGCTTGTCGGTAAATCTGTCTGCGATTATTCCGCAAACGGCTCTGCCCGCCATCATTCCTATATAGAACAGCGAGCCGAAGAACGCCGCGGTGCGCGGCTCAAGCCTGTAAACTTCGGAAAAATAGCTGCTCGCCCACACTATTGGGAACTGCTCCACGGCACAGTAAAGAGCAAAAGCCGAGAAAAGCAGCAGCGCCCCGGGCAGCCTGATTACCTGAACAAATGTAAGCTTCTTCTTTTCTGCGCTGCCGGTGTCTGCGCGGCTTTCGTGCTTTTTCCACAGGGGTATTGAGGCAATGAGTATCGCCGCGAGCACAAACTGAATAAGCGAAACGCTTCTGTATCCGCCTCTCCAGCCCCACTGCGAAGCTATTGAGGCGCCCATAATATAAGGGCTTATCACGGCGCCGAGCCCCCAGCTGAAATGGAGCCAGCTCATATGCCTCGACGAGAGATGGAGAGCAACGTAATTATTGAGGCAGGCGTCAATCGCGCCCGCTCCGAAGCCGTAAGGCACCGCTATGGCGCAGAGCATCCAAAACCTGCCGGCAAACGAAAAGCCGAGCATTGACACAGCCGTAAGCAACACGCTGAAAGCCGTTACCCTGCCGGTGCCGAGCTTCCTGATAAGGCTGTCTGACATAAGCGCCGATATGATGGTCGCGAGAAATATAATGGATGTAATAATCGCGGCGGCGGAGAGAGGCGCCTGCAAATCCACGCGCATAACCGGCCAGCCGGACCCGAGAAGAGAGTCCGGCAGACCGAGACTTATGAAAGCAAGATAAATAAGCGCAACAAGTAAACTCATAATAATCATTACCGCCTGTCAGTGGATAATATTATAACACAAAAAAATATTGCCCGCAACGAAAAACCTGAAGAAAAAACACTTTATTTTTTTCGCAAAATGTATTATGATATAGGATGAAAAAGTTTGCGGCGCAATGCCGTTACCCGATAAGATTAAGAAAGGTGCGACCCGATATGCAGAAAATAACGCTTACCATCGGAGGAGAGTTTTACAACATAAATACCGATGACGATCTGGAGTATGCGGCTCAGCTCGGAAAAGAGCTCGACAGAAAAATCCGCGAGCTTATGCAGGCAAGCGGCAGAATATCCGTTACTCAGGCGGCCGTGCTCTCCGCTCTGGAATACATTGATTTATATAAGAAAAGTGAGCGCGACTGCGAAAACCTGCGCACACAGCTTCAGGCATATCTTGAGGACGCCGCAAGAAGCAGGACCGATGCCGAGCTTGCAAAGAGAGAGGCGGCATCGCTCAGAAAAGAGCTTGACGCGATAAACGGCATAAAGTGAGCGCGGAAATCCTTGCCCCTGCGGGCAGTATGCAGGCGCTTATCGCCGCGGTGAGATGCGGGGCGAACGCCGTGTATCTCGGCGGCAAAAGCTTCAACGCGAGGAGAAACGCCGATAATTTCGGCGAAGCCGAGCTGAAAGAAGCCGTTGACTACTGCCACAAAAGAGATGTAAAAGTATATCTTACGCTTAACACCCTTGTTACGGACAGCGAGCTTGAAAAAGCGTATGAGGCAATAAAAGCCGCCGCATCCGCGGGCGCAGACGCCCTGATAACACAGGATATGGGAATTGCGCTGCTTGCAAAAGAAGTGTGCCCGGATATGCCGCTTCACGCCTCAACCCAGATGAGCGTGCAGACAAAATACGGCGTAAATCTTCTTGAAAAGCTCGGCTTCAAAAGAGCAGTGCTGCCCAGAGAGCTGTCAAAAAACGAAATAATCGATATAGCCGAAAACACAAATCTTCCGCTTGAGCATTTTGTTCACGGGGCTCAGTGCATGTGCCTGTCCGGGCAGTGCCTTCTGAGCAGCGTGATTGGCGGAAGAAGCGGCAACAGAGGTCTTTGCGCCCAGCCCTGCCGCCTCCCCTTCGGAGTCAACGGCAAGGGAGGCTACAACCTAAGCCTGAAGGATATGTCGCTTGCAGGAAAAGCAAATGAGCTTGAAAGCATAGGCATATCATCGCTTAAAATAGAGGGCAGAATGAAAAGACCCGAATATGTCGCCGCGGCAGTAAAAGTGTGCAGAAATTCTCTTGACGGCAAAGAGGATAAAGAGCTGACAGCGGCGCTGGGCTCCGTCTTTTCGCGCTCGGGTTTCACCTCAGGATATTATGACGGCAAAACAGGCAAAGAGATGTTCGGAATAAGAACGAAGCAGGACGTTGAAAGCTCCTCATCCGTGCTTAAGTCGCTTGAAAAGCTGTATGAAAAAGAAAGCCCGCGTTTCACTGCCGATATGGAGCTGACAGTAACAGCGCAGCAAGCAAAGCTCACGGTGTCGACACACGGCAAGTCATTCACGGCGTATTCCGGCAGTGTTCCGAGCGCGGCGCTCAGCAGAGAATTAACGCCGCAGGAAGCCCGCGAAAGGCTCGGCAAACTCGGAGGCACGCAGTTCGCTCCGGGCGCTGTCAGATGCGAAATTGAGCCGGGATTATACATTCCCGCCGCCGCAATAAACGCGCTTCGCAGAGATGCGCTGGCCGGTCTTGAAGAAAAAATCGCCGAAAGGCCGGAAAAATCTGTAAAGCCGTTTTCCTTTACAAAGTCATCTTGCAGACATCTCGAGCCGAAGCTGCATATCCGCTATTTTTC
>JAEEGL013394335.1_pt1 | contig 26362 bp, 29 predicted proteins | sample 9134231 | NCBI WGS metagenome assembly JAEEGL01 (sample SAMN16246548, study PRJNA631951) | gut metagenome | biome: gut microbiome; feature: rumen; material: fiber-attached | host: Bos | place: Iran: Karaj | collected 2018-10
ATTCCAGCCTGTCTCCTTCCAAACATTAGCGAAGGCTACGATTGGCCAGAAGTATTTTTCGTGTGCAAAGAAGTTGATTGTCTGATCAATCACTCCAAAGTGAAGTAAAAGTGTGTTAATAATACCTGTTCCTGAAAGAGCATCGTGAAGGATACCTGTAACGATGATCCATGAAAGGAAGTGAGGTAAGTATGAGATTGTCTGAACAACCTTCTTTCCACCCTTGCTTGCCATTTCATTTAAAAGGATGGCGAATAAAATTGCCATAAAGAATGTAACTGCAAGGTTAATAACACCCATTGCTAAGGTATTACGAATAACTCTAAGAAATGTTACATCTGAAAATAATAATTTAAACTTATCTAATCCAACGAACTGTGAATGTAAAAGACCTGTAACTGGCTTATAATTCTGGAACGCCATAAGCCATCCAACAAGTGGTAAATAATGAAAAACGATTCCATAAGCAACGATTGCTGCCGCCCAGAAAATAAGAACTCTCTGGTGCTTAAAATCTACCATGGTAAAAGACTTCTTTTTAGTCATAATTTCCTCCCTAATACTTGGCTTTTGCCTAATTTTAGGTAAAGAGATAGCGGGCTCTATTAACAAGCCCGCTAAGGGTTTATCTCTACCTGTTATTTATTAGTTAGCCATACTGCTTTATTCGTATTTTGCAGCCTCTGCTACTCTTCTCTCAAGCTCTGTCTGCATCTCTGCGATGAAGTCCTCTGGCTTGCACTGGTTGTAAACTTCCATGTACTCGTCCCAACCCTTTTCGAAGTCGTCAGCCATAACAACCTTTGGAAGATACTGATGCTTAATCTCAGCCATCTTTGTCCAAGCTGTACCACCTGGTGTAGAAGTTGTCATTGTGCTTGAGTATGTGTACATTGGATACCATGGACCTGGTGCTGGGCTAGTTCCAAGCATCTCTACGTATGTCTTAGCGCCATAAGCCTCGAAGCACTTCTTGATTGGCTCTGAAAGACCATCGAAGAATTCCTTCTCCTGTCCATCAGACTTCATAGCATTCTTGCCATCACGGCTTGTTCCTGAATACTGTGGGAAGTATGAGTAAGAACATGTGTGAGAAGCCTTGTATGCTGTATCAGCAGCCTGCTTTCTCATCTCAGGTGTTCTGTAGTACATTCCGTCATCATCTACAAGGTAATCTACATCCTTAACACCCCAGAATCTTAAATCATGGATTTCCTGATCAAGAAGGTCGTTTACAAACTGAAGTGCTGCATCTACGTCCTTGCAAGATGTTGTGATTGCAAGACCTGAAGATACGTTAAGAACTCCGCCTGAGTTGTGCCACTGGTTCTTCATGCCCTTCTCAATTGTGATTGGAAGTGGAACGTACTGGCAACCCTGCTCGTCAAGACCTGCTGACTTGATTGCATCCTCTCCTGTGTAAGCGAAATCCCACCACTGATCAATCATACCAAGTACACGACCTGAAGAAATCTTTGCGATGTACTCATCATATGTCTGTGTGAATGACTCAGGATCTACGATACCCTTGTGATACTCTTCGTTAAGCTTCTTGAAGTACTTAACTGCTGTATCTGTTGTATTGTAATCAACTACCTTAAGTGTGTCTGGCTCTACGATAACTGAACCATCGTTTGGATAACCATCAAGGAACTCTGGTGCGTTCTCTAAGCAGAAGTATCTCCAGTCATCACAAAGAATTGTGTATGGGATGTTAGCTGTTGTGCCATCTGCCATTGTTGGGTTTGCTTCGTTGTATGCCTCGATAAGATCGAAGTACTCATCCATTGTCTCAATCTTTGGATATCCAGCCCACTCAAGTACTCTTGCCTGAATCCAGAATGCCTCGTCGTTGTGTGTACAAGCACGCTCTTCACCATAGATGTTAGAGAACTGTGGAATCCAGTAGATATGTCCGTCGCTCTGACGAAGTGCATCCCATTCCTGCTCTGTGAAGAATTCTTTGATGTTTGGATATTTATCAATGTAATCATCAAGTGCTACAAGAGCGCCCGCCTCATACATCTGAACTGAACCATTACCAGCTTCAACGAAATCTGGATACTCGCCACCAGCAATAAGAGTACCAATTGCCTCTTCAGCTGTCTGACCTGTAAGCCATGTCTCCTTTACCTTGCCACCAGTCTTCTCAGCAATAATCTGCTGAATCTCGTTGTCATCATTGATTTCTGAACCAGGTACTGCAAAGAATGCTGTGAATTCTTTGATTCCATCCTCGTTCACTGCTCCACCGCCTGCTGCCTGCTTTCCGCAACCAACAAACATACTAGAGAGCATTGCAGCGCAAAGTACAGCGCTTACAACTTTCTTTTTCATAATAAAACCCTCCTAATTTTTTTAGGACTCAAAGCTTTAAGTCCCTTTGCTATGTTAGTATTGTATGTCACTTTACAGGACAAAACATCGGAGAAAGTATAGAAAAAGGGGGGAGAAAATTTTGAATTTCTCCCCCCCCCTTTTTATATATTCTTTTTATATTTTGTAGGGGTACATCCCATGGCCTCGATAAACTTATTTACGAAGTAATCCGAGTCCTTGTAGCCCACTGCTTCTGCGATTTCATAGATTTTCATATCTGTTTTACGAAGTAGTCTTGCAGCCTCCTCGATACGTTTTTTGTTCAGGTAATCCTTGAAGGAGCATCCATACTTTTTCCGGAAAAGCTGTCCTAAATATGCAGAGTTAACATAATACTTTTCACTTAAATCCTTCAAAGTTAGATTGGAAGCGTAATTCTTTTTGATTTCCTCTTCCACATCACCTAAAACTCCACGGGATACATTTTTACGAAGCTGAGCTATGTATTCTCCATATGCGTAGGACATACGACAAAGGTGAGTCTTGCCACCTCGGCTGATGCCCTCCTCTGAAGTGCTCTCAGAAATAATTCGAAGGATTTCCTCTTGGTTAACCTCGCTATCAAGCTCGCTGGCAAGATGTATAAGCTGGAACAAAAGATAATTTATGTTAAGGTTCATTGTGGAGCCTGTGACACCTGTCTTTTGCATTTCCTCGTAGAAATCGTCAACACATTTACGAATCTCAACATGCTCGCCACGCTCGATTGCTGCAATCAACGCATCAAGCTGTTTCTTACATATTATAAGACCAGACTCGCCGACCTTGTATTCCTCTTCATAGAAGTAAATGTTCTTTTTCTCACGGAAGCCCTGAAGTGAATGAAGCATATTGGCTGTACCATAGGACTTGGAAATATTTCTTATACCAGCAACGTCCTTACCCACAAGCATAGTAATGGAAAGACCTGTATTTGCCACAAGGTAATCTAAAAATGATTGTAGATATTCCCTTTCGGTGAGCTGCAGACGTTGGCCCATACTCTCACTGTATATAAAGCCTATATCAAATACCTGGTCATTGTCTGAAACATCTCTGATACAGAAGCTGGCATCATCCTTTAGGAAATCAATGGCAGCCATGTATATCTTTGATAGCTGAGCCTTTTTATCATCATCAGATGAATCCTCACCAGCCACCTGATCATCAAGCTGAATTTCCACGTAGCATTTCTCTTCATCTACATCAGTCTTTTCTGATATATAATCCACATCGCTCACATCATACTTGCCACTTAAAAGGTGCATAAGTGTGCGTTCCATGTAGGCCTTCTCTTTTTTTAGGCCGTCCTGAGTGCGAGTGGTCTTAGCCTGATTTAAGGCTGCAACCTTTTTCAAAATTCCCTGAAGCTGTTCCTTTTCTACAGGCTTTAAAATATAGTCTGTGCAGTCATAACGAAGTGCCTCTTGGGCAAAGCCAAACTCAGCATAGCCACTGAGGATAACAAAATATGCGTCCTTTTTCAGACCGGTCCTCAAGGTCTTCAAAAGCTCGATGCCATTCATAACCGGCATCTTTATATCTGAAATAACCAAGTCCACCTGATTGGCAGAAATATAATCCAACGCCTCCTGACCATTTGAGGCGGTGGCAATATGATAACCTTCCTTCTCCCAGTCAACTAATAGCTGTAAGCCCTGGAGAATGAATGGTTCGTCATCAACTAATAAAACCTCTAACATTTAGCATAACCCCTTAAGATATTTAACAGGAACCTTTATCTGAACCAGTGTACCAGTTCGTGGCTCGGATTCCAAATCAAAGACAGTCTCATCCTCGGAAATCATCTTTAGACGAAGGCAGGCATTTACTATTCCTACTCTGCCCTTTTCCTTAAGCATTTCAATATTGGCAAAGCGCATCTTTCTCAAAAGCTCCTTGCTTTCCGCCTCTTCCATTCCGTTGCCGGTGTCCTCTATTTCCAACGTCATAAATTCGCCGTCAGTAGATATTCTAACAAAAATCCAGCCAGGTGCAATCTTACTTTCAATTCCATGAACACATGCGTTTTCCACAAATGTTACAATAGAAAGCTTTGGAATAAGTAAATTCTGGCAAGATGGTTCCACATCAATTTCAAAGGAAAGTCTGTCACCAAAGCGATATTTCTGTAACTCTAAATACGCATTTACGAATTCAATTTCCTTTTCTATTGTGACATTGTCCTCGTTCCACTCAGTGTACTGGCGCTGAAGCTTTGCCAGGCGTTCCACCATCTCTGAGGTCTCATTTTCCTGCTTCAAAAGAGAGTGCATACGAATACTCTCAAGTGCATTGAACAGGAAGTGTGGATTAATCTGGCTGTGCAGTGCAAGAAGCTCAGCATTCTTTCTAGCCACAACAGTCTCCTGCTCCTTCAGCTTATTCTGATATACAGTATTTAAAATATTACTTACATAAAGTGGCAACATCAGATTCACAAGGAATAGAGCAACAAACTGATACCATCTGCTTTTAAATACTCTAAAAAAGGAATAATTCTGTCCCACTACATCCACTGAAAGCCCCTGATTATAAAGCTGAAAATCCTGAGTATAATGAACATTTTTAATATTGGTTCTCAGGTCATAATCCTTGTTCATATTGCTGTATTTGGCATTGGAAAGAATTACTCTTCCATTGTCACAAAGATAAGCCTTATCCTCATAATTAAGATTGGAAATGCTCTCTGAAAGCTTACCATAATCTATAATTACCAGCAAAAGATTATTTGAATCGTTGTTGTAGTAATTAAGTCTCTGGAAATAATAAACAGTCTTTTGAATCTGGCGGTCGGCAGTCTTTCTACGGCCAAAATAAATTCCCTTATTCTCCCCAGACTCCTTTATATATTTAAACCAGTCGGTTCCGTAAGCTCGATTTATTTTCTGAAATTCTGCACCATTTGTGATAGTGTTATTATCCAAGTATATGGTGAAATTAAGACCTGACTGACCTTCAACCAGTTTTAGAAGTGTGTCATCAAAAAAATCATGATATGAGTTATAGTACTCAAGAGGTGAATCAAATTTAGTGTTTAAAAATCGGTCGACATACAGGCTGGTATAAAGGGCATTACCCAATTTTGCAGCCTGGTCAACCTGATTTGAAAATGTATATTTAATGGCGTTGGCCTGATTCTCCATGGTATGTTCAACAGCGATTTTCTCAGCTCGATAAGCGCCTGAAATCACCAATCCGTCTACAATAATCATTGGGATGATAACAAATAAAATATAAAAAGCTATCAAACTCTTTTTTGATGTAGAGCTAAAAAAGAACTTACCTAATTTAGAATCAACTTTCATAATTATATCCACCAACTAAACCATTTTTTCTAGAGTAATCCAGCTGAAGTCGCAGTGGTTCTTACTTTCCTTTCCATTTGACGAGGTGTACATACCAACTGTACAGCCTACAAAACCACCTGCTTCCTCTGTGGTGTATGGCAATAGGTCGATATTATCTTCAATAAGGATGTGCTTATTCTCTGAAATCAACCAAGCTGAGGCCTTTTGATTTTTAACCTGAAGCTCCATAGTGATTACTTCACCCTCAACCTCACGGCTTGCTGTAACCTCTTCCTTTTCCTTTACAGTCTTGCGAACCTGTAAAACTCTCTTGCCATCCTTAAGCACAATCTCAAGTGCCAGGTGATTTGCATGATTCTGGAAAAGAACTAATCCACCACATTCGTTTTCATTTTCTGGCTGGAAATCAACCCCTGCATTTACATTAAACGAATAATCCTTCTGGCGCAATCCTAAAAATGAAGGATAGCACATTTCCTCTGCTCGCTCTGGACGAGTATAGAGTCTCATAAAACCTGGGCGCTCTGTAAGAGAATAGATTTCCTCATTTCTCTTCTGAATTCCGACAAATCTGTCATCAAGCGTGGTGTTCCAAAAATGAAGCTGGTCGCTCCAGTCGTTTTCAGCAGCAAATGGATGCTCCTCAAATGGAAGCTCAACCTCATCCTCAAGCTTGCCTACTCCTGGGTTAATCACTGGCCAGCCATCTTCCCAAACAACCTTTGCAAGGAAGGTCTCACGACCAATGCTACAATGCTTCTCGCAAGGACGTGATGCAAGCATTACGATGTACCAGTTACCATCCTTGTCATCCACAAGATCACCGTGACCTGCGTAGATAATTGGATAATCCTTACCTAAGTTTCTATGTGAAAAGATTGGGTTTCTAGGGCAACCCTCAAACCATTTAAACAATTCCTTTGAACGAGCAACTGAGATTGCATGCTCTGGACCTGTACCACCCTCTGCGTGAAGGAGATAATAATATCCGTCCTTCTTGTAAAGGTGTGGACCCTCTGGCCAGATAACATCCTTAACAGCACCTTTCCAGATAGCCATTGACTCACCTACAAGCTGCATAGTCTCGAGGTCTAATTCCTGTACCCAGATTTCCCAGTCACCATTGTAGCGAACTCCCTCTGGATTTGGACGAGTGCCTACATAGTAGCACTTGTCATCATCGTCGAAGAAAAGTGATGGGTCAATACCAGGTGCTGCATCTCCGAGATAATATGGCTCAGACCAAGGACCTGCTGGATCCTTTGCAGTAACAACAAAGTTGCCACCGTGGCTGACATTTGTAGTAATCATATAGAAGGTACCTTTGTGCTCACGAATAGTTGGAGCAAAAATACCTCTTGAAATCTCTCCACTAAGTGGAAGCTGGCTCTCCCTGTCAAGTACGTGTCCTATCTGCTCCCAGTGTGCCAAATCCTTGCTGTGGAAAATTGGAACACCTGGTGCATATACAAAGCTTGAACAAACAACGTAGAAGTCATCTCCTACACGGCAAACTGAAGGGTCTGGATAAAAGCCTTTTAAAATTGGGTTATGTGCAATAGTCATTTTATGTCTCCTTATTTAACTAATCCAAAACCAAGGATTGTGAATTTATTTCTTACATCGTCTTTGTCCACCTCAACGCGAACATGATGCTTTGCTGTCTCCTTCTCATCAATTACAATGAGTGGGTTGCAATGGCACCAGCGGTTTACATATGGGTCAAGGTCACGGACAAATTTGTCATCTACATAAACCTTTGCTGTGGCTGCATCTACCTCTCCGGAATCCTTCATTACGATTACCAGAGCCTTGCACTCAACATCCATTTCAAAGGCATCCTTGCTTCCCTTACCACCATCATACATCCAGTTGTATGGGAACTCTGGAGAAAGATTCAAATCCATATCCATCTCTACAGACTGAAGGACTTCATCCGTATATACGAATCCACCTTCCTTTATTGAAACAAGGTCAGTGTTATCCTTCTTATCCACAAGAATTACATTGTCAAAGGTATTTCCAATGGCTGGTGCATCCTCAAATCTTGGATCATATGAAGCATCTGCGCCCTTTTCAATAGCCTTCTTCATAATATTAATCAGGCAGTCTGCCATGATTGTGTGTCCCAGATTTGTAGGATGGAACATATCATAGAAGTACTGATTCTTGGTAAGGATTCTACCCTCTCTCTCATAGAACTGAGGAACTACTGCATCCTTAACGCTGGCCATTGGAAGGTCATATCTGAAGCCTACAGGTGAAAGTCTGTCCTGAAGGTTGTAATCATCTGAAAATACTGAGAACATCAGCATTACTGCTGGCTGACTTGGAAGTGCAAGAGCACGTCTAACAAGACTCTCATAGCAATTTCCCTTTGTCTCATCTCCATCATCATTTACAGCGAATTCCACAACAACAATGTCTGGCTCAACTGTACCGTCACGAAGCACGTCTCTGTCGAATCGAATCATTCCAAGCTCTGAAGGTGTGCCACCAACGCCGGCCTTTACATAATGAACATTGTCCCCGTCTCCCATAAGCTTCTTGAATCCAAGGAATGACTTGTAAGCATAGCACTCTGTGTTGATTGGAGTAGCACCTGCACCCTGTGTGATAGAGCCACCGATGTAGCAAATATTTACATCCTCTCCTGACTTTGCCTTGTTTACCACATCCACAAGACGCTTTGTGTTGCCAAGGTTCATAAGTGAGCGGTCAATCATCTTCTGATACTCTTGAGAAGCAGTATCAACTGGCTTTTCCTCCAGCTGTGGTGGTGCATCAAAGCCATCATTTAAGAAAAATCTAACTGAAAGATATGCCTTTTGCTCTGGAGCGTCTGTATGAATTCTGATCTGTCCTGGAACATCATCATCCTCTGTCCAGTCAACGTCAGATAATACAATTCTCTCTTCCTTTGAATTCGTATTTACGTTAGCAATAAGATTAGTGCCACCGCCGTATAAATCCTTCTTGCCATACATCTGGAAAACAAACTCAGCCTGCTTTTCCTTGTCCTCCATCTCCATTGTAACACCTACGCTGTGAACCAGCTTTTTGAAGCCATCAACTGTCTCCAAAAGTTTAAGCTCCTTTTCATCTGTCACATTTCCTGTGAAGGATGCGGCGCTGATAAGTCTTCCATCACTCTGGTAAAGGTAGAAAACACCTTTTCCGTTCTCATCAGCTGTGTATATCTCCTTATCTCTAATTACATAGAAAAAAGGTCTGTTTTTATCTGGGTCTGTTGGTGCTTTTACTATTTCCATATCCATTACATTATCCTCCTGTAACACCTCATCAGTCACTTGGTATTAATACTCTACTTCTGTGACTTCTCCGCTTAAATTTATCTCAAACTTATCAACTGTTCTTCCTGTAAGCTCTGCACTTCTCTCGTCTGGCTGCTGTCCGCCTACAGCTACCATAAATGTACCAGGCTCTACAATACATTTTCCTTTTTCATCAATGATTGCAAAGTCGCGGGCATTAAGCTCAAAGCCTACTTCCTTTTCCTCTCCTGGAAGAAGTTGAACATTGCTGATTTTTCTAAGACTGCAGTTAGGAACTCTTGTGCTTGCCTCAATATCCTTTACATAGAGCTGAACAGCCTCGTGGCAGGCAAATTCTCCTGCATTCTTTACTGTAACCTTAACTGTAAATTTATCTCCAATAGCACCCTCTTTCTTATCGATAGAAGCATTGCTGTACTCAAGCTTTGAATAACTGAGACCATATCCAAATGGATAAAGTGGTGTACCCTTGAAATATCTGTAGGTACGGCCTTCCATTGAATAGTCACTGAAATCTGGCAAATCTGCATCTGACTTGTAGAAGGTTACAGGAAGCTTTCCTGAAGGTGTATCCTCTCCGAAAAGTACCTGTGCAATTGCCTTACCACCTCTTGCACCTGGATACCAGCACTGAATTATCGCATTTACGTTTTCATCAGCCCAGTTTAAATCCATGGCTGAGCCTGCAAGAATCAAAAGAACTACTGGCTTTCCAATGGCTGTGATTTTCTCAACAAGCTCCTGCTGAACACCTGGAAGCTTAAGACCTTTTTTATCACCACTTCCGAACTCATTTCCTGCGTCACCCTCTTCACCTTCTATGGTAGCGTCAAGGCCCATGCACATTACCACTACATCTGAATGCTCAGCTACTGTCATTGCCTCGGCAAAGTCAGCCTTAGCTTCAGACAGATTCTGCATTCTATCCTTCCAAAGGTGAGCACCATTAGCATGGAAAACTCTCACATCATCGCCAACATACTGCTGAATTCCTTCCAGTACAGTAATGTATTCAGAAGAAGTACCTTCGTAATTGCCTACCAGTGCCATTCTTGAATTTGAGTTTGGTCCGATGACACCGATAGTCTTAATATTATCTTTCTTAAGTGGAAGCATTCCATCATTTTTAAGAAGTACCATGCTTCGCTTTGCAGCCTCAATGGAAAGTTCCTTGTGCTCCTTACATTCAAGTACCTCGTAAGGAATGTCATCCCATTTGCTGCCCTTCTCTGGAAGTGTACCCAGACGAAGTCTAAGTTCTATCAAACGCTCTACTGACTCTGAGATTGTCTCCTCAGTTACAAGTCCTGCCTTGTATGCGTAGAGAAGCTTTTCATAAACACAACCACAGTTCAAATCGCAACCGTTGTTCACAGCAAGGGCTGCCGACTCAACCTCACAGGTGGTTACCTTGTGATTCTCGTGGAAATCTTTGATTGCCCAGCAATCAGATACGATGTGACCTTCAAAGCCCCAGTCACCTCTCAAGATATCCTTAAGAAGTCTCTTGCTACCGCAGGCTGGCTCACCGTTTACTCGGTTGTAAGCTCCCATTACCGCCTCAACCTTTGCATCCTTAACAAGGCGCTTGAATGCGTAAAGGTATGTATCATATAAATCTTGGTCGTTTACCTTTGCATCAAAGTGATGTCTCTCTGCCTCAGGACCTGAGTGAACTGCAAAATGCTTTGCACAGGCTGCTGACTTTGGATTGTCCAAATCGTCACCCTGAAGACCTCTTACGTAAGCCATTCCAAGCTGACCTGTAAGATATGGATCCTCACCGTAGGTCTCATGTCCACGGCCCCATCTTGGATCACGGAAGATATTCACATTTGGAGCCCAATATGTAAGACCCTTGTAGATATCTCTGTCCTCGTGCTTTACAAACTCATTGTACTTTGCTCTGCCCTCTGTAGAGGTAACATCTGCTACACTCTGAACAAGCTCCTCATCAAAGGTAGCACCAAGTCCAATTGCCTGCGGAAATACTGTAGCATCTCCAGCTCTGGCTACTCCGTGAAGTGCCTCATTCCACCAGCAGTACTTTGGAATCCCAAGTCTGTCGATGGCCTCAGCATGATGAAGCATCTGTGAGCACTTCTCCTCTATTGTCATCTGCGATACTAATTCCTTAGCACGCTTCATTGTCTCCTGATTCATTGCTTTCTTCTCCCTTGTTTACGTTTATCATTTCTAACTGCTTATTGAATTCTCTGCTGACGTAATACAGTGTGACTGTAGTGCACAAAATCCATATTGCAAGCCCCCACTTGATGTACCATGCGCAAATTATATATGGTAAAAATGTGGCTATAAAAATCAATACCATCCTAGGTAAATTCAAAAGAGCCATAACCATTGATGCCTTAAAAAGCTCCTTGAAGGTAACCTTATATCTGGCTTCGAATGGAAACATGCAGTAGGCAACGGACCAAACTACAAATGTAAGTACCCCCAGTGCCACTTTAAGTGCAAAAGGCATAGCTGCTGCCCTGCCGTATAAAACATTGTACCAGTCAAAGGCAAGAACCAATCCCACTACAAGAATAATCATCCATGCTCCTGTAACCTGTACAAAATTGTCCTTGAAGGATTTAAAATAACTCTTTACCGCGCTAGGCTCCTCACCTCTGGCCATCTTCATAGCCGTATAAAACTTAGCAGTGTGAGCTGCCCCAATTGTAATGATTGGAATAGATAAAAAAAGCGTCAGCAGATTGATAATAATGAAATCTGCCACCTTTCCTAAAAATTCCATAACCTCGCTATCTGGTCGAAGGATATCCATATCACCACTCTCCTTTTCTCCATACTAATAGTATATTTTAGGAGAAAGTTCTTACATTAACCACAGATAAACTGTAGAAATTAGCGGGATAAACTATAGAGGCCTTGATATTTCAATGTTTTTGCCGGTTTATTGTTAATATTGCACAATTTTAGGTTACTCTTATTGTTATATTTATATAATTACATAGTGGAAATATTCTGAAAAAATGCTATCATTTATAGCAGTTAAGTAATTGGAGGTGTTTATTATGAATCTTTTTAGAGAATTATTTGATAGCGAAAACGGAACAATCATCACAATCGTTGATTATTTAAAGAGCGGATACATCGGTTAATACAGAAAACAACAAAGCCCTTGGTTAGAAACCAAGGGCCTTTTTCATTTCTAAGATACTATTTCTTATTTTTCACGCTCTTTACATAAGTCGTTAGCTCTTCTTTAGTTTTCTTGTTGAGCTTCTCCATCTTCTTTACGACGGTGTACTCTGGTGTTCCTTCACTGGCAATTACGAAATCCACTTCTCCAGCGCCTTTAGATGGTATGGTGTCCTGCAACAACTCGAATGGCGAAATATCCAGAGCATCGCAGATAACCATGATTTTGTCTGCAGCTGGATTAGTCTTTTTTCTTTTCCAATCACTGATTGTACTCTGTGCAATCCCAGTTGCAGCGGAAAACTCAAGCTGAGTCATCCCTTTGTCTTCCATAGCTTTGAATAGCCTTTCACTGATAATCATAATTTGACCCCCCACTTCAAAAAAATTACCGTACATACGGTAACGTACATACGGTAATTATAACTCAAGGAGCAAATACTCACAATAAAATTTCTGTAAATCATCTTATTTTTATGTAATTGTCTCACTATTTTCCCAAATCAAATATTAAATATCTACCTTTGTATTTCCACCAAGGAATGTTGGAAGTGACTTTCCATCGCGCTTCCACTGTGAATACTCAGCAGTTGCAGCGAACATAACGTCACCTGATGAGTTAAGAGCTGTCTCAACAGAATCCTGAACTACACCGATGATGAAGCCTACTGCTACAACCTGCATTGCCACGTCAGCATTTACACCAAAAAGTGAGCAAGCCATAGGAATAAGAAGAAGTGAACCACCAGCTACACCAGAAGCACCACAAGCAGCAAGTGTTGCGATAAATGCAAGGATAAGAGCTGTAGCAAAGCTTACGTTAATTCCTACAGTGTTTGCAGCTGCAAGAGCCATAACTGCAATTGTGATAGCAGCACCGTCCATATTGATTGTAGCGCCAAGAGGAATAGAAACTGCATACATTTCTCTATCAAGACCAAGCTTCTCACACAGCTCCATATTTACAGGAATGTTTGCAGCTGAACTACGTGTGAAGAATGCTGTAACACCTGACTCTCTAAGGCATCTGAATACAAGTGGATATGGGTTTCTTCTTAAAACAATTGCTGCAAGAAGTGGATCAACAACAAGTGCAACTGTAAGCATGCAGCCTACTAAAAGTGCAAGGAGCTTGCCGTAATCTGTAAAAATTGCAAGACCGTTTGTTGAAACATTCTCATAAACAAGACCCATGATTCCGAAAGGAGCAAGATTGATAATCCATCTAACTGCTGTAGAAACCATCTTTGATGTGTCCTCTAACACCTTCTTTGTTGTATCAGAAGCAACACGCTTTGCAGCTAAGCCAAGAACAACTGCCCAGAAAAGGATACCGATGTAACGGCCCTCTAAGATAGCACCAACCGGGTTAGCAACCATGTTAAGAAGAAGGTTTGAAAGGACCTCTCCTACACCTGTTGGAACAACATCAGCCTCAGCTGCTGTACTAAGCATAATTGTCTGTGGGAAAATAAAGCTTCCTACTACTGCTACCACAGAAGCTAAAAGTGTACTTGCCATATAAAGAACAATTACAAGTACAAATCTTCTGTCAAGCTTGTCATTGCCCTGTGCCAAAGCGGAAATTACAAGAACAAATACAAGAACTGGAGCAACTGCCTTTAATGCTCCAACAAAAATGCTACCAAGAAGTGCGATTACACTAAGATTTTCAAAGAGTAATCCAAGGATTGCGCCTATTACAAGGCCACAAAGAATTCGTACGATTAGGCTTGTGCTGTTGTACGCTTTTACGAGTTTCATTTATTATTTTCTCCCTACTTTAGTATATTTATCTTGTGTCATATAAAGACATTTGTCCTCCACAGCAAGACATCAATTGTTGATATTTTAACGCTTTACAACACTAAAGTAAAGAGAAAAATGTAAAGTTGATATAATTTTTGAAAACTATTTTTCTGATGTAAAAATAATATTTGCCTGCTCCCTGTATTCAGCAATCCTGTTAGCCTTTTTCAGCTTTTTAATCTGCTTCTCTGATTCAGGAAATCTGTCCTGCCAAAACACCCAGAATTCCTTCATTCTGTGTAGCACAGGCTTTTCTCCAGAGAGGACTTCTATGTACTGGGATAAAAGCTCATCGTGGAAAGTCTTGAATTTCTTATAGTCGAAATTCTGGTAATCTTCCGTACCATCTTCTTTGTATGCAAGTGCCAACTGTGAATTAGCGATGAGACCTCTGCCAAGCATTATCGCATTTACGTTATTGTATTTCTCGTAAACTGAGTTTATATCCTGGACAGTCCTTATTTCTCCATTAAAAACAACTGGTGCCTTGCTATTTTTCAGGGCATATTCAAAGAACTCATATCTAACTGGCTCCTTGTAAAAATCCGACTGAATGCGAGGGTGAACAGTGAGCTCTGAAATAGGATACTTATTGTAAATATCAAGTATCTCATAAAACTCCTCAGGCTCATTTTTTCCAAGCCTAGTCTTAACGGAAATAGATGGAGCGGCAGCTCCTTTGTTTTTACAGGTCTCCTCCAGGCCCTCAAAAATCTCATAGAGGACCTTGTCCAATTCCTCCGGATAATAGAGAAGACCTGAGCCTTTCTTTTTTGCCACCACAGTTCCTGACGGGCATCCCAGATTAAAATTAATCTCCTTGAAACCAAGTGCTGCAATCTCCCCTACTGCCCAGAGAAAATGCTCTGCATTATTGGTGAGCAGCTGTGGAATTGTGATGTTTATATCGTTGGTCTCTGGGTTGATGTCCTTGAATTCTCTGGTTGTAAATTTCCTGGTGGAATTTGGAGACAAAAAAGGAGTGAAAACCTTTTCCACTCCCCCATAATATTTCATAAATGTGTTTCTAAAAATGCTGTCTGTGACACCCTCTAGTGGTGCCAGATAAATTGGTACTTTTCTCATTCTTTTAAACTCTTTAAATAAACCTTTTGCTCTGGTGTGATTCTATAGCTTTCTACAGATTTCTGAATAGCCTTGTTGTGGGTCCATTTTTCCAGCTTATAATTCTCGATATATGGCACTGTGGCATCCCACTGCTTGGCCAGCGCTGTGGCAAAATACCAGGCTATCATCATATTTACATAATACTCCTCTGACCTTACCTTTGCCACCTGCTCCAGGTAATCAGGCTTAAAATCCTCATCCAGAAAATGCTCCATCAGCATACCTATGCCAAATCGGATGGTATAAGTTTCCGTGGATGTGAGCCAGTTGTCTATTTCCTCCAGAAGCTCTGGGCGGTGCTTCTTGAAAATTTTTGGAGACATCTGATCACAGGTTGCCCAGTTATCCACATATGGAAGAAAGACATTAACTCTGCTCATACACTCCCCATAGTCCTTCATTACAGACAGTACAAAGGCATGGAGCTGTTTTTCATCAAAGTACTTATGTGGCAGGTCATCTAAAAATTCCCCGATGTCCTCCCTCTTTACCAATTCCTTGGCATATTTTCTCAGAGCTGGTGTCCTGACGCCAATTACTGAATCCGGATTCACGTTTGGAATCAGCTTACTTTGAAAATCGCGATATCCAACATCCTGTAGTTTGAAAAGCTCTTTCCTTATCTCATCAACAAGCATATCCGCCTCCATAGGAAGTCTACTTATACCTGAAAGTCCAGGCAACTTCTAATCTTTGTATATGGGCGCACTTTTCCATCTGCAACAGCCACATGATCTGGATGTACAGCATACCCCTTCAATGCTTCCTCACTCTCGAAAGTAGAATCAAGCATCAAATCAGCATTGGAGCTTGCCAGCCCATTAATATTTACCTTTATGTCAATCATTCCAGGAATCTTGCCTGCCAGGCCCTCAAGACCTTCTTTGATTCCTTTCTTTACCTGTTCCTTTTCCTCTGCTGAAAGTTCATCCTTCAATGTCCATAAAATAATGTGCTTTACCATAATAATCTCCTTTAAGTGTTATTGATTTTCAGACTTCTCCTCTTTTGCAGGCTCCTCCACAAGTTCAAACCTGTCATCCGGTTGCTTGCACCTTGGACAATAGTCTATGTCCCTGATGCTTTTGCCCTCCTTCTCCTCATCAAAAATGTAACCACAAGCTCTACATCTGTACACTGCCATAATAACCCCTCCCCAAAAGCTGTGTTTTCTATGTATATTCCTAGTATGTTCTTGCCTAAAAAGAGCTCCTCTCAACAGGTAAGAACTGATTAATCTTTCCTACTATCTCAGAATATAATATCCGCTTTCTGAGTGTATTATCAAGATAATAGACACACTCAGTTTCCTGATTTTGAACTAAGCAACTATCATCCCATCTGTAAACCTTGCATAATGCTTTATTGAATTCAAAATGTGATACTGGCTCTTCTTCTGAGATATTAAGAATTCCTATATAATCACTGCTAATCAGCTCATCTATTGCTGTAGCAAGCTCATTGACTTCCACAATACTAAAGATAATATTATCAGCCCTTACATATTCTTCCCCGACATCTACATGCTCCTTCAAAATCCGGCTTCTAACATCCATCTCACCATATGGGTTAATGCCATAAATACTACCAGGTCTTACTATGCAATAGTTCTTGAGCTTCTTTATTACTTTTTCTGAGTTAATTTTACCATTAAAGTAATGATAATTGTACATGTCCGGTGTTCTAATAAGTGGTTTTACATTTTCGGACATATTTTTCTCAAGAGCTACTGATGTAGATAAAAATATAAACCTGGTTGCACCTATATATTGGCACAATTTTGGCATAACATTTTCTGCAATTTCTTCTTCCAGATTATGGTTCATCACCGTCCAAACTATTGCATCAGGCTTGGCTGTTTCAACCAGAGAATGAAACCTTTGTATATCAAAAACATCCAGCTGTTGCATTCCATCAACTGGATTGGTGTGATATGTACCAAGAACCTCAACTCCGGATTCCTGAAGTTTGTAATATACAGTCTTTCCTAAAAACCCACTTGCCCCAATTAATAAAACTTTCATTTTAGCCTCTTAATAAATCTCTGGCCTCATCCATACTGATACAATTTGCAAAACGCTCTGGCCACATAAAATCATTGTAGTAGTGGTAGCTAGTCTTAGCATCCATGTAATCATTGTCAGAGGTTGAATTAGCATAGGCTGGAACAAAAATCTCAAAACCAAGATCAAAAGCTGTTTTAATGGTGGCATCTATGCAAAAATTTGTCATGAGTCCCACTATCATGAGGGAATCTTCATTTTTCTCTTTCAGATAATCATACAAATCAGTAGAAGAATGAAGAGCACTGTTCACTGCCTTAGCAAATATTCTTTCTGCGCCAACAGGTGCAAACTCATCAAAAATCTCATAGTCTACATCTCCTACTGAAAAACCTGTTCCTGGACCATCATCGTGCTGGACAAAAACTACCTCAACATCATTTGCTCTTGCCAACGAAATCAACTCTTTGACATTTGCCTTAAATTTCTCAAACTCATAAAGTCTGTCATCTGTGATACCCTTCTGAGTATCAATAACCAATAGTGTCATATCTGCACCTCCTTAGCTTATTCCCAATTCTTCAAGTGCCTTTTCCCAGCACTCATCCGGGGTCAGGTACCATGGTGATTTGTACTCATCAATTTCCATAGCCTTGCTCAAAGCAGTGCCCTGAGATATTTCTCCGGTGCGAAGCACATGTATAACCGAGCGGCTCCAAAAAGGTGCATACTCCATCAGCTCAGACTGTCGAATCTCTGCCTCTACTTTATCCACATCCATAGGAAGAGTTATAAACTCATATTTCCACTGACTTCCGTCAGACTCAAGCATGAGATATTTAGAACTTTCCACACTGTTCATTGGAACCCCCACTGAGCCTGCATTTAGAATAAGCTTGTCTGAATCAAGAACCACTCCCTGCACATGTGTATGTCCACAAAGAATATATTTCTCGGAATAATTTTCAACAATCTCCCTTGTCTTATCATCATTGGGAAGAAGCTTCTGTCTGTTGTTCTCGGCAGAGCCATGACATAAAAGCACTGGCTCCATCCCCTGAATTACAACATGTCTTGAAATTGGAAGACTCTCGAAGAAATCCAAATCTTTCTGCTCAATATACTTGTAGCAATACTTCATGGCACCTACAGTGCTGTTTCCACCTACCCATTCACAATCTGGATTGTACTTTCTATCAAGCCAGTAATTTTCCTTATTTCCTCTGATGAAAATACAGTCATTTTCTTCCTTAAACTTATAAAGAATCTCCATAGTCTTCTGTGGATATGGAAATTCTCCAAGATAATCCCCTAAGAACCAAAACTTCTCTGCTCCACGTTCCTTGGCATCCTTTAAGCAGTTTTCCAAAGCACGATAATTTCCATGTATATCCGATAGAACTGCTACTTTCATTTTTTTCCTCCACAATTACTCCATAATCTTATCTAAACTCCAACACATCCTCCAGCTTCTTTCGTGGTCTGGCTGCAGGTGCCTCGTCTGCATATCCAAGGGATACAGCGCCAACCAACTGTCCATCTTCGCCAATTGCAGAAACTAAATCCGTATATGCGAAGCAAGTGTTTGCAATCCAAAGTGTCCCCAGGCCAAGCTCTGTGGCTCTAAGAAGCATATTTTCAATAGCAGCGCCAATAGATAAGGTGTCACAAATTTCAGTGATTCTATCATCTGCAGAAATCTCTTCATATGGTGACTGGCCATTTGTATTCATAATCATGAATAACACTGGAGCCTCTCGCATAATCTTCAGTGTGTTAAATGCATCTGCAAGTCCACCAGAAGACTCAGGTAAAAGTGCATGTGTCTCCTTCTCCTTTACCAATGCCTGCTCCATTACATTAAGTATTTCATTCTTTTTTGAATCCGTATATACGATAAATTTCCAAGGCTGTCTGTTCTTAGCTGATGGAGATAAAATTGCTTCGCTGACAATATTCTCAATCAGCTCTCTTGATACAGCCTTATCTGTATATTTTCTAATGCTACGACGTGTCTTAATTGCTTCCATTTTTCTTCTCCCTAAATTATTTTTGTCCATTCTATCCTATTTGTGTATTAAAATCCATAAAAATAGAGTGATTACACAGTAATCACTCCTCACTCTTTACATAAAATGTCATCGTACCACTGGCTTTTTCATCTACTGTAACTGACACCATGTAGCTACCCGGTTGAATTTCCTGATATTCTGTGGTTCCTGCTTCACTAAATACAAAGTCGATTGTAGCAGGCTTTTCTTCTGTAGGGTTCTCGTTTATATCATCTCCTCCGGAAGTAACTGTGACGTGTACGCTTCCCTTTGTAAGTCCACAATCAAGGACAAGATACTCACCTTCTTCTATTGTGATTCCGCTTCCACCACCAGTGCCTTTTGCTGTTTTATCAAAATTGGCTGTAATGGTTTTGCCATCCTCGCTTATATCTATGAAAGTTTTTGGCTCTGCCGTGCTTCCACAACCTGTAAGTCCCACTATGGTAATAATAAAAACAAGGCTTGCACACATCAACTTATTAACTACTGATGAAAAACTGTTATTTAACATCTCGCCCTCCTAGAATCAACTCCTAACCTTTTTCATCCAGCATAATACGCTTCCTTTTATCACAGAAGTGTCACACTGCAAAATTCTTCTATGATTTTATTAATCTCTTCTGGGCAGTCAGTATTAGAATTATGGCCAGCGCCTTCAATCCATTCTATTGGAATCCTGTTTTTTTATGCCATTCCTTATTATATCGAATGCAAGAGCCGGCATGATCCTTTGTTCCGCAAATCAAAAGTGCCGGGCAAGGAATATCATAAGGGCGTTGTTCCTCAACAGCTTTTGCCAAGATGAGATACCCAAATCCTGCCAGCTTTGTATAATGATTGTGGTCATCATCATAGTTCGCCCACATCTCTGAACAAAGCTTCCTTCCATATTCGGTGGAAGCCACACCATTGATTCCATCTTTCATCAATCGCTTCCAAGGATATATACGATATATAGGTTCCATCCTCTTTAGCAACCACAGCTCAAATCCCGAATAATATTCCTTTTTCAAAGGAGCTGAATCCACTGAGATAAAGCCAAATATCTTATTTGGATAAAGCTCGGCATACATCTGACTTAGGTAACCACCCATAGACTGCCCAATGAGCACTGGACGTTCATAGCCCTCTTTGCTTAATATCTCATCTAACCATCTGGCCTTATCTGCCAAATCATAATCGTACTCAAATGGATAAGATGTAGCGTGCGATGGGGCATCCCATACAAAAATCGAGTATTTATCTTCAAAAGCCTCCACCTGCTTATCAAACAATCTATGATCCACTGTTAAGCCAGGTAGGAAAACTAATTGTATTGCTGTTTTTTCTTTAAGTTCATTTACCCAATAATGAATTATTCCGCTTGGTGTCTCGTATGTTTTTTCTGTCATTCCTCTTTTCAGCTCCATTCTGTCTCATTTTTCACACATAAAATATCCGTGTATCCTTTGTTTTAAGCAATGTCATTTATAATCTCTGCCCAGTATGGCAGATAAAACATGTGCCCTACATCATCAAGTATATGAGTTCCGCGGGCACCATATTCTTTCTTGAAATATTCAATATATTTTAGCGGGACTATTGTGTCTTCCCTTCCCCACCATATATAAACTGGAATATCCGCCGAAATCTTCACTTCCTTTCTCTCTAAGCAGAGTGCATAGGCATCATAGCATACTCCAATGCCGTCGTTTTCAACCGCTGAAAACATCACATTCTTTATCATATCGTGATTCTTTTCCATAAACTCCTTCTCAAGAGGAAGAAGTGTTTTCATATTGTCAGCAAGCTGTTTTTCATAGTTCTTTTTTATGCCCTTAGCCATAATCTTAAAATAAAGCTTTGAAAACCATTTATGCTTTAGGGAAAGATTGACAATGGAGCTCCAGTTACCCTTTACCAATTCTTTAGTCTTCGGACAATTAAGAGGAATCATGCTGGCTAGAAGTGTCAGCGATTTAACCAAATCGGGATACATTTCCGCAAATACCTGCGCATAATAGCCACCTGCACTATGACCAATCACACGTACTGTATGTACATTGTGTTCCGTTAGGACATCGTGTACACTCTCCAGAAAATCCTCAATCCTATAGTATTTTTCAACTGATGATTCCCCAATGCCAGGTCTATCAAAAGATACAATGCACACATCATTATTCTCCGTGTCTGGGAAATACATCTTTGAACCAAAGAATCCATGGAAAAATAAAATAATATCCTCTTTCCATTCATTAGTTCTTACATATGCTACTTGCTTATTATTTCTAGTCTCTATTTCTTTGTAAATCATATCCTTTTCTCCACAAAAACGAAGTTTATCTTATGAGATACTTGAACAGTGAATAAATTTAGTTTAGTCATCCCATATGTATGTTTTATGGCTTTGGGATGTATATGTTACAAAGGGGATGCATCCCAAAATACATTTTTAATATTAAGGATGCATAAATCTAGATTTTTTACTACAAAATCTACTATATTTAATTGAAAAATCGAATTCGATGCATCCTGTAGGAGTGTTTTTTTATTACGGGATGCATTTTATAATGAAAGTATGCATCCCAAAATACTGTTTTCTTATTTGGGGATGCATGCCAGTTGATTTAACTCCTTTTTGTTGATAATAAAGACTGTATACTTTTTCAAAATGTATGCCTTGAAGATTTTTCTCCACCTAAAATCATTTCATTCCAGTCTTTATAAAACGTATTAGGTCTTCAACATCATCAAATTTATCGTAGTCACCATTAATTCCATCCTTATGATAAACTACTCCTGCTTTTTCATTTTTCTCTAGACAATCTAACAGCTCTGGTTCTCCAAACCTCTTGATGAATAAATTAAAACCATATGGCTTAATTTTAGACAAAATTCCCTTTTTACAATCCTTATCACATTCATAGCAATGTCCTAAATTAAGATCCATAGAACATTTTCTATTCTCACACCAGTCTTTGTCTGGGCATTCTCCAGAGTTACATCCACAGCATTGATCATTTTCACTGCATAAGCAACAAGCCAAACCACAACGGCCTATTCCTAAATTCCTTTTCATATCAACTTTGACTCCCTACATCATTTTTCAAATATTCTGTCTGAATAAGCTTTCGATTCTAGTACTGTCACTTTGTCAGGAAAAAGCTCTCTGCAGATACGAAGCTCTAGCTCCTGCCTGTGAGAAAAGTGTTTATATAATTCTTCTTCACCAGATATTTTCCTGTTTTTTGCAAAAGGGGACTCATCAAAATATTTCATCATCAATGGAAACCACATTTCATTTCCATTATCATCAGAGCGCTCTTTTCTGATAACCCTAATATTTTCTTCAATGTTCTCTGTTTTCAGATAAAAGATGTGTAGTGGCTTGTTGCCTATGATACCAGTAAGTCCCCTGTAGAAATCTATGATTTGTTCATCTGAAGCCTCCCTGTAAAGAATCATATCTTCAACAATATTTTGAAATAAAGCACACTCAAAAATCATGTTATCATCATTCCAGTTCTTGTATCTATCAAATATAATTTTCTTGAACTCATTAAAGGAAAGATTTCCGTTATATATTTCGTAGTTTTCCATATCTTTATGGAATCCTGGGACATCAGTAATAATTTGCGTATAGCAAATAATTCTATGCTCACCTTCGATATGAGTTTTTTCATTGATTAATGCGCTAATATTGTTGTATTGTTCGAGAATATCATCAAACTTTTCTTTTGTTACATACGCACACCAGGCTAATTCAATAGGTGAATAATCTCCTTCATGAAAAACAGTACATTTAGGATATTTTTTAGAAAGCTTTTCCACCAGAGTGCTTTTGCCACTTCCTTGTAAACCTTCTATAAAATAATTCATATTCTTATTCCTCATGTATATTCATATAACAAACAGCCCGGCAAACTTCAACTTGTCGCTGTCTATATCACGTGACAAAAGCCATTCATTCGTTAACAACCTTTTCCATTAATATTACAAGTGGCAGTGGCTTGCTTATCCAAATAAACAACAGAGATGCCTTTATCAGTAAGGTACTTTTCCCAATCAAGGTCTATTGATGAATCTTCATATACTATGGCAGGTATTCCTACATAACCATTTGCCTTTGTATTATCAAAAGCTGGATTGTTATCCCTAAGTTTTAAGAAGGCCTTCAAGTTGGCCATGCTCTCATGAATATTAATATATTCATACTCGATATTATTATTTTTAAGATTATGCTCGAAATTAATACAGTCAGGGCAAAGACTGCTTCCATAGATTTTAATCATGTGTCATACCTCCAACTCTCAATGTTTTTAAATCTTTTTCTTATACTTAAATACCTTTGAATAAACTTACGTGTTTTGAAAGCTCAGTAAAACCATTTTTCTGATAGAACTTGTAGGCTGGCTTGTCATTGTCTGTCTGCAAAAAAATGCCTTTTACGCCTCTAGACTTAAGGTCTGATTCAATCTGCTCCATAAATCGAGTGCCTATACCGGTTCCCTGACATTCTGGGGCGACACATAGTTCATCCAAAACATAATTAATACCTTCCCACCAATGAGCGATTTGCCCAAGTGATATAGCGACAAGCTTGCCATCAAGATGCAATCCATAATTGATAGCATGAAAACCACCTGATTTTTCTTTTATGTAGTCTATCAACTGTTCCTCATCACTCCAGTCATCATTCCATGGTTCTCCCGCAAATGCTGACTTAAATAAATTTGCTATTTCCTGTAAATAGGATTGATCCATTACTATAAATTCTTCCAAGATTAATGCCTTATCCTTTCAATAGAATTTCCCTTATCAGTAACGATTAGTAAATTCTTTTGTTTCCTGTTCCAATAGATGAAATACTTTTGCCACAAGATATCCATCTGCTATTGCATGATTTAAACGAACTGTCACCGGCATCATAAATCTACCATTTTCTTCACGGTATTTTCCCCAATTAATTATTGGTAAAAAATATAAAAAACCATCTGGTAATTCGACATTTAATGAATCATATGAGAGCCATGATATATATGAGGCATCAAACCAATTAGGATGTTTTTCCATATCCAGGCCATACCCTCTTGTCTTTTTTGACTTTTCAACATCATCAAGAGCATTCTTATAGAATGTCTCGTAATCTGAATTGTAGTTTGTGTAAACCGGTGTACAAGTCTCAGTATCTTCATGGAAAACATATTGAATAGGGTTAATGACATCGTAGCAAATCAGCTCATCATTTTCCCACAGGTATGCCATCTTGTAATCATCTCGAGAGTTCAAAACCTTTGAAAGTATATATAAAAAATTTATATAAAATTTTGTGCCCCTCTCTTTTGAATACTTCACCAGTTCCGTTACATCTATTCTGGCTGTCATAGATGTAGAACATTTACAATCCTGTGTGAAATGTCTATAGACACCTTTTCTGTAGTATTTTTCTTTATCTATTATTTTGTAGTTCATTTCATATCCTCCCTACAAATTCCGATTTAAACTATCATTCTACCTCTATTTTAAAAACTACAGTCTCACCGCAGTCTATACATTGATAAGGACCATTCTTAAGATTTCCGCCTCTTCTAAATGCGTAAATGAATGGATATATAGCCTGCATAGCCACCATACACACGTTATCGCTATTTTCCTTGTCGAGGTCACTACCTACAAAGCGAATAACATCGCCTACTTTATACTTAGGGCAATGACTTTCAACAACTGTAACTTTTACTTTGTTATCTGTGTAATTCATAATTTATATTCTCCTAATAAATAATTTCTGAAACTCAGCCTCAATAGACACAACAGTGCAAGCACTCCGTAAGCAGCCAAGCCTAAGCTTGCTGTAGAAATCATTCCATATCCCCCTTCAAATTCTGCTCCTTCTCAAAGAATGCTTTTTTCATCATAAGATATTCCTCTTCAGTACATACCTGCTTACACATTGGTTCAAAGGATTTTGTAATCTCAAAGCATTCCTTCATATTTTGACAAGGATAGTCTGTGCACTCAGAACAATTGGTGATTCCTTTATCTTCACAGCACTTCACAACATTATATCTGCACCAGTTGTCTGGCTTGCATCCTGTGCAAGAAATTTCTTCATTGGTCACAAGATGGTCTCTATATCCAATTTTCATCCAAAGTTCAGCTGTGTGTCTAAGCTCCTCGTCAGTCTTTTCATATGGATGCGAGACATACCTTGGACAAGCTGAACAGTCATTACCACATGCCGCGGTTATTTTATTCATCATCTATCCTTTTATCTGCGAATATACATACGTGTCATATCAGGTTCATCATCAACCTGAACCATGCAAAGGAGCTTTCAAAAACTTTCCTGCAATCCTCTGTTTTCGATAAGTCTACTCCTGTATTTTTATGTAAATGTATATCCATTTAATGCCAATACCTTTGAAGCCCTGTCAAAGTTTTCGTCTTTTACTAAAATATAATCAGTATTGTATGTTGATACTGCAAAGATACCTATGTTATTTTCAGCAAGAATGCTAGATAGCTTTGACAATATTCCAATTAAAGAAAAATCCAATGTCCCCTGTATACGAAAACCTTTCCAGCCATCATCCTTCTCAATAGCATTAGTTGGAGTATCCTCAGTTTTACACACTAAAGATATCTCTTCATCTGTTTTTCCAACAAAGTAAAACTCAGAGGTCATATCTATATCTGTTACATCTGGCACTTTGCAAACCGTTAAATAATGCTCTAGCTTCTTCAGTTCCATTAAAACTCTTCTCCTAAAATTTCCTTATTTACATCTCTACGTTCGAATTGAAATATTTCTCTTGAAAATAAATTTGCTGTTCAATCTCTGCTTGGGAATAAGATTTGTCTTCAGGACATACCACCCATTTATCTTCAACATCATCTGCGCGATGTACAATAGCAATAATCTTTCCTTTAAAGGTTTTAACTGGCTTGTCTACTCCTAGAATATAAACATCTTGCTCCTCTCCATCAGGAGCTATTAATCCTTCAACATAACCATAGTTGATAGGGTAATACATATTTTTATATTCAGGATGATAGCTTCCTAACGGTCTATCTACTGTAACAGTAATAATATCTCCAATCATGTTTAATCCTCTATAAACTAAAATCAAGTCAAGCTGTCTAATCGTTTATCGCAGATACTTTTGAAAACAGCCTAACTACATTCTTCTGCGATAATCTATAGTCAATCCGTAGGATATTTTATCGCAAGTCCGACGAGAATATGCGGTTTGTAG
>JAEEGL016513345.1_pt1 | contig 26362 bp, 22 predicted proteins | sample 9134231 | NCBI WGS metagenome assembly JAEEGL01 (sample SAMN16246548, study PRJNA631951) | gut metagenome | biome: gut microbiome; feature: rumen; material: fiber-attached | host: Bos | place: Iran: Karaj | collected 2018-10
ATACTAATAGGTCGAGGGCTTGACCAAGTATTCGAAGTAAGGTTCGAGTCGAAGGATTGAGTCAGGAAAGAGCTCATACGAGTTGATTGTAATATTCAGTTTTGAAGGTACGACAGGGGAGACCCGAGGCACCTTTGATACTTCCGGTGACGATGACGGAGAGGACACACCTGTTCCCATACCGAACACAGCAGTTAAGCTCTCTTGTGCAGACGATAGTTGGTTGGAGACGACCTGTGAAAATATGTAGTCGCCGGATCTTTTTTGAAGGCTCTGTGCAAAAAGGCGCAGGGCCTTCTTCTTTTGTTTCGAGCGCCGCGGCGTCATCACCCGGTTCGCTGCCCCTTGTCATTTGCCCCTTGTAATTTGCCGTTTTCCACGTGCCTTGTGCTATTGATTCCATGGGCGGAAGATGATACAATGTTGACAACAATTATTTTCGGGAGGAACGGGAAATGAAGAATTTGAGGATCGTTTGTTTTGTATTGTGCGCGGTATTGGCGGCGGGGATGTTGACCGTGTTGACCGCGGGAAGTATGCGCGCGAACGCGGCGGAAACAGCGGCGGAAGCGCCGGTTGCCGCGGAGAACGAAGAAGGCAAGACGCTGCCGAGCGAGCTGGAGCAGTTTATTGCCGACTGGGGCGAGCCCTCCGAAGGCATCGCGGGGCAGACCGAGTACGTCATCGATTTTGAGGATTACGACGTTGACACCGACTTCTCTCAGCTGGACGATCTGCTGGAAGACTGGCTCATCAACAACGCCACCGGCGACTACATCACCAAAGTCGTAGCGGACAAAGACGGCAACAAATACCTCGAATTTGCGCCGTTCGGCCAGATGTACCTGAGCGAAGGCATCACAAACAAATACGTTTTTTCCTGCGATGTCAAAGCGCCCGCCAACCAGGGCTTCGGCATATTCATCCGATCTACCGGCGAGACCGGCATCAACCCGTATTTTGAAGACGACCAGAGCGGCCACGACATCATGGGCATCGGCCCGTCCGGCGTGTACGTCATTCCCAACGAAAAATCCATAAAAATTTACATCAAATATTACGACGAGCGCAAATCCTCCGATGCGGGCAAAAAATATCTGAACAACAAAGTCGTCACGATCAAGTCGCCGGACAGTTTTTCCAGTGATTTTCAGAAGTTGACGTTCGTTGACTACGGAAACGGCGCGAAGATCTTCATCAACGGGGCGCTGGCGGCCACGCTGGAGTTCTCGGACATCGTTGACGGCTACGACGAGCTGCTCTCCGAGTGCAAGTATTACTCGCACGTGCTGGTCTACGACAACACCGGCAAGCAGAAAGCCGAAGTCAAAGACGCGCTGGTCTGTGCTGACTACAGCGTGCTCGCCATCGGCATGCGCATCAACAGCGCCGAGGTGGACAATATTGCCGTCACCCAGTACGAGGACAAGATCGAGAGCATCGAAGTTGACCCCGCGTCCAAGGCAGACTACCTCGTGGGGGACAATTACGCGTCGAACATCAACCTGATCGTTAAATACGATACCGGCGCCACCAAGAAGATCGCGCTGGGCGCCGAGGCGCTGGAGGGCTTTGACACCTCCGCCGCGGGGGATAAGACCGTAAAGATCACCTACAAAGGCCTCGAGACCGAATTCACGATCCACGTGAGCGAACCGCCCGAACCCACCGAAGCACCGCAGCCGACCGACGCCGCCAAACCCACCGAGGCGCCTAAAGCCACCGACAACGCCGGCGACAACACGAAACAAAGCGACAGCAACAAGAAGGCGCTGACCGTCGGACTCATAGCGGGCGGCGTGCTGATCGTTGCCATCGCGGCCGTCGCGGTGATCCTGGCGCAGAAAAAGAAAAAGGGCTGATCAATATGCTTAAAAAAGTGTGCAGCGGCATGGCCGCGGGCCTGCTGATATCCATCGGCTGCGCCGTGTTTCTGGCCTGCGACAACAAATACGTCGGCAGCGTGATGTTCTCCGTTGCCCTCCTGTCCATCTGCCTGTTCGGTGTGGCGCTGTACACCGGCAAGATCGGACTGATGGTGCAAAGCCATGGCCGTGACGATTTCGCGACGCTGCTGCTGGGGCTGCTGGGCAATACGCTGGGCGTTGCCGCCGGCGGATTCGCGCTGAGCTACGCGCTGCCGAAGCTGAAAGAGGCGGCGGCCGTGTTGTGCGAAGCAAAATTGACCACGCAGGAATGGGGCCAGACGCTGCTGCGCGGAATGTTCTGCGGCGTGCTGATGTATGTTGCCGTCAGCATCTTCCGGAACACCAACAAAGTCATCGGCATCCTGTTCTGCATTCCCGTGTTTATTCTGAGCGGGTTCGAGCATTCCATCGCGGACATTGGCTACTTCGCGTGCGGAAATATCGTCTCCTGGGACGCGTTTTTGTTCATCTGGACGGTGATCCTGGGCAATACGCTGGGCTCGCTGCTGATCTCCGGACTGATACAGATCGCCGCCGGAAGCGCGAAGGGCAACGCAAAAAGCGGCGCGGGCAACGCGAACAGTGCGAAGCCCAAAAAACGCCGCTGAATAAGCTTTAGACGATCTGTATTAATTACTTTTTGGTCTTGATCAGACCGCGCAGGATCGACGACAGGCCGCCGCGCAGGACGGAGGACAATGCCGACGTTGCCGCCCGCTTCCCGATGGTAGCGGCGTCAGAAGTCTTGCCGCCGAGCAGCGAATTGACCACGTTAGTACTCACCGAGCGCGCGGCAGACGAAGTGGCGCTGTTCACGGCGCGCTTCGCCAGCGTGCTTCCGGTGGACTTTTTAGAAGAAGATTTTCCTTTAGCCGAGGCTTTCTGCTGCGCTTTCTGCGCCTGCGCCTCGGCTTTAGCGGCTTCAGCCTCCTGCGCGAGGATGGCGTTGGCCTCGTTTATCAGCTCGTAGGCGGATTCGCGGTCAACATTCTCCCGATATTTCGCATTGAACGGGTCGTCGGCAATGATATTGTCCACGAGCTCCGCGTCGGCAGGACCGATCAGGCTCTGCGGCGGCAAAATCTTCGCGTTTTCCACGATCGACGGCACGCCGGTTTCATCCAGAAAGCTCACCAGCGCCTCGCCGGTGCCCAGCGCCATCAGCGCCTCTTCCGTGTTGAACGCCGGGTTGGTCCGGAACGCTTTGGCCGCGGCGCGCACCGATTTCTGCTCTGCCGGAGTGTACGCCCGCAGCCCGTGCTGCACGCGGTTGGAAAGCTGCGCCAGCACCTCGTCCGGAATATCCGACGGCGACTGCGTCACAAAATACACGCCGATGCCCTTGGACCGGATCAGTTTCACGATCTGTACGATCTTCTGCACCAGCGCTTTCGGCGCGCCGTCGAACAGCAGATGCGCTTCGTCAAAGAAAAAAATCATCCGCGGCTTCGGCAGATCGCCGACTTCCGGCAGTTTTTCAAACAGTTCGGACAACATCCACAGCAAAAACGTAGCGTACACCGTGGGGCTGTTGATCAGGCGCGCGGAGGACAATACATTTATGTACCCCCGCCCGTTCGTGTCGCACTTCATCCAGTCGTAAATGTTGAGCGCGGGTTCGCCGAAAATGATGTTGCCGCCCTGGTCCTCAAACGCGAGCAGCGCGCGCTGGATGGCGCCGATGCTGGCGGAGGAAACGTTGCCGTACTCGGTGGTGAATTCGGCGCGGTTGTCGCCGACATATTTGACCATCGCGCGCAGGTCTTTCAGATCCAGCAGCAGGAGCCCCAGATTGTCCGCGACCTTGAACACGATGTTGAGCACGCCTGTCTGGACCTCGGTCAGGCCGAACAGCCGCGCCAGTAAGAGCGGTCCCATATCCGATACCGTGACCCGGACCGGAATGCCCTTTTCGCCGAAAATGTCCCAAAATCGCGTCGGAAACGCTTTGTATTCCCAGTTTTCGATACCAAATCGTGCGATCCGGTTCTGCATATCCTCGCTGTCGCGACCGGGCACGGTCATGCCGGTGAGGTCGCCTTTAACATCGCTGAAAAACACGGGCACGCCCAGTTCGGAGAACGATTCGGCCAGTACTTTCATCGTGACGGTCTTGCCGGTACCGGTGGCGCCGGCAATGAGGCCGTGGCGGTTGGCCATTTTCGGCAGCAGATACAGCCGTTTGTCTGAGCTGGCGATCCAGATCTTGTTGTCGTCGTACATAATGAGCCCCTTTCTGTCCTGCGCGGGTCGGAGGCCGGTGCAGCATAGTCAATTTTACCTAAAAAAAGCGTATTATTCAAGTGCGGACAAAGAAACTTTTCTCTTGCAATCCGAGCGGTTTTTGTATAGAATAACAATGCGCATTTTCGGCAAATTGGCGAAAATGCGCAGTGATTTGAGCCGCAAATCGCGGCCGAATTGGGTAAATATATACAAAACATTGTTTATTATTTGGAAAAGGGAGAGTAAGCATGGGACTTTTCGGAAAAAAGAAAGGGAAAACAGTTGTATTTGTAGATTTTGACCATTGGTGCGTGGCTATGGACAACGTTTTTAAGCTCCAGCCCGCCGTTGGCGCCTTCCAGGAGTGGCAGAAATCGCAAAATGCGCCGAAAAAAGTGTATTATTTCGGCAATTTCTCAAATCCGCTGCTGGAGAAAGAAAAAGAGGCGATCGACGCGGAGGGAGCGGAGATCGTTGACACCCGCGACCCGGACAATTACCGCAGCGACCGCACCGACTTCGTCATGCTGGACTATATTTATCGCTGCCTGATGGAGGAGAAGGACGTTGACACCTTCATCGTGTTCACCGCGGACAACCGCTTTGTCCCCGTCTTCGCGTACCTGCGCAAAGCGGGCAAAAAAGTAGTGCTGTGCGGCGTGCGCGGCTGCCTCGGCGGAAAGCTGAAGGCCGAAGCGGACGAAGTGCACGAGGTGCCCGGGGAAGAGGCGGAACGGAACCGCTATTATGACATGATCATCGATAACTTCCGCTACATTTACCGCCACAAGGAGCGCGGTATCTACCCCACGTTCCTGTCCACCGTGACCACCGTGGCGCGCCTGAACGAGGTGCCCGAGGACGACATCCGCCAGGCGCTGCAGGAATTGATCGACAAAAAGATCGTTTTCAAAACGGAAGTCGTGATGAACCAGGGCGAAAACACCGTGCGCGTCCTGCGCCTGGACAAGAGCCGCGCCATCGAGGCCGGATTGTACGTGACGGATTGACGTTGGCAAACTGAGAATTTCGCAAATATATCAACACAAAGCAGCTATCGTTCCGCCCCCGAGCACCGTGTCGCCGTCGTAGAAGACCGCGGCCTGGCCGGGGGTGATCGCACGCACGGGCTCGTCGAAGACTACGCGCACGCTGTCCGCAGAAAGCGGTATTACGGTGCAGGGCTGCTCGGGATGGTGGTAGCGGATCCGGGCCTTGCAGCGCACGGGAGCGTCGGGCAGGGGTGAGGGGATCCAGTTGACCGCGGTCACGGTGCATTCGCGGTCGAACATTTCCGCGGCGCGGGCGAGGACAACGCGGTTGTTCGCGGCGTCGAGACGGCGCACGTAAAGAGGGGTTTCGGCGGCAATGCCGAGGCCTTTGCGTTGTCCTACGGTATAGTGGATCAGGCCGCGGTGGCGGCCGAGGAGATTGCCCGCGGTGTCAACGACGTCGCCCGCCGGGAACGTATTGTCCGAAAATCGCTCGATAAAGCCGGCATAATCGCCGTCCGGCACGAAACAAATGTCCTGACTTTCGGGTTTTTGCGCGTTTTTGAAACTTTTTTCCGTAACCAGCGCCCGCACATCGGCTTTTTCCATGCCGCCCAGCGGGAATAATACGTGTGCGAGCTGCTCCTGAGTGAGCGAATACAGCACATAGCTCTGATCTTTGGCCGGGTCCAGCGCTTTTTTCAGCAAAAACCGGTCGCCAACGCATTCGATCCGCGCATAATGCCCGGTGGCAACATACTCGCACCCCAGCTGCTCCGCCCGCCGCATCAGCGCGCCGAATTTCATGCGCCGGTTACATACGATGCAGGGGTTGGGGGTGCGGCCGTCAATATAATTCTGCACGAAATCCGCGATCACGCAGTCCCGGAACTCGTTCTGATAGTTGAACACGCAGTACGGGATGCCCATCGCGGCGCATACCGATTCCGCGGCGCGGATGTCCGCGTCGCTGTTGTCGCCGCCTTTGTCAAACAGCCGGAGCGTGCAGCCGATGCAGTCGTAGCCCTGCGATTGGAGTATTGCCGCCGCCGCCGAACTGTCAACGCCACCGCTCATTGCAACCAAGACTCTGCTCATGTACGGCCTCTCAGCTCGTCGATATTGACATCTTTCTTGTGGTAGATCGGCTTCCACTCGACCTTCATGAACAGCGCGATGATCATGGAAAAACTGCCGATCTTATCGAATACCGGGAACATCAAAATATGCCACAGCGCGCGGTACCATTTGAGTTTCGGCACATGGCGATGCTCGAAGATCATTACGTACAGCGCGGTGCCCATGGCTCCGGCCCAGTACGACAGCAGATTAAGCCCGATACCGCCCAGTATGCCCCATACCGGCCCCCACGCGAAACCGGCCAGAACGATCAGCAGGATCCGCAGGATGAATACCAGCAGTTTGCGGAAGAAGCCGAACAGCGAGCGCGGGAAGATCGTGAGCAGCATGTCGTAGGAGCAGAAATTCTGCAGGGAGTACGGGGGCTTGAAGATATTGACGAACAGCTTGCCGCCGCTCTCGAAAAACGCCTGAATGTGGCCTTTCGCCCAGCGGATACGTTGCCGCATGACCTGCCGGAACTGCACGGGCTGCTCGTCGTAAAACTCGGCGGTGTTCTGGTAGGAGATGCGGTAGCCTTTGACCACTGCGTCGGCGCTGAACGCCCGGTCTTCGGTGAGGGAGGTGTACGTCCAGCCCGCGTCGGGGAGGGTCTCGGAGGCGAACAGCATGCCGGTGCCCTGCAGGCGCGTGGTGAGGTGCAGCCACGATGTGCCGCGGTTGGTGGTGCGGATCGTGCGCATCCAGTGGAGCGCGTAGGAGGCGGAGATCCAGTTGTCGTCGAAGTTTTTGGTGTTGCGGTAGGACGTGACGATCTTTTCGCCCGCGTCGAACGCTTCGTTCATGCGCGTGATGTAATCGGATTTGAGCAGATTGTCCGCGTCGAACACGAAGTAGCCCTCGAACGCGTCACGGCCGTAGTCGCGCCAGATATTGTCGAACAGGAACTGCAGCGCAAAGCCTTTGGTGCGGTGCGCGTTGTCAAACCGTTCGTAGCACACGGCGCCGCAGTTACGCGCGATCTCCGCGGTGTTGTCGGTGCAGTTGTCGGCAACCACGAACGTCGTTACGCTCCCGGGATAATCCTGCTTTTTGATGCTGTCCAGCAGGTTCGCGATGACCGCGGATTCATTTCGCGCGGCGATCAGGATGGCGTATTTGTGGTATTTGCCCGCGGGCTTAAATTTGCGCGTAGTGAAGAAGCCCACGATAATGTACAGCGTTTTGGGCAGGTACAGCGCGGATACCACGGTGGCAATAATAGAGAATACTTTTATTATTATATTAATTGTATCGGTCAATTCGATTTCTCCGATCGTTTGACGACGCCGTCAACCCAGCTCGAACCGGAACTCATCGCCGTCGCGGCAGTTGTCCCGCTCGAACTTCTTGCCGTCCGGCAGCGTGACGGTGATCGCATATTTTTTGGCGTCCGGTTTCGTGCGGCGGAGGGAGATGTTGACCGCGCCGAACGGGGTGGGGACGTTGCCTTCCGCCCATTCGGTGTTCAGCACGTACAGATGCGGCCGGACGCGCAGTGTGCGGTAACCGTCATTTTCGGGGTATGCGCCCAGGACCATCGCCGAGAGCTCGTACGCCGGAGCGGAGCTCCAGCCGTGGCACTCGCTGCGGGGGCTGTCGGGGTTTTCGCACCAGGTAGTGCAGCGGAAGTCCAGCATCTGCTGCCAGCCCGCGAACAGTTTCGGCGCGAATTCATCGTACAGCCCGGTGAGCTCCAGCGCGCGGAACAGGAAAGAGCCCATGGAGAACGTGCAGCGGGCAATTTTCGCATCCGGATCCATAGTGCGGCGCATCAGCTGCGTCGCGTCTTTGCCGTCGACGATGCCCGCCAGTACCGCCCAGACCGACGTGTGTTCGCTGAATTCGCGGCGGACCGGAGTGTTGCGGAACAGCTGGGCGTCGTTGTCGTAGCATTTCTCGCGGATCAGCGCGGCCAACGCCTCCGCCCGCTGCAGATACTCCTTGCTCCGGGCATTGCGGCCGCAGTAATCGGCAATTTCTGCGGCGTTTTTCATTGCCGCGACCAGCATCATTGACGCCACTGTCAACGGCTCGCCCTCATATCCGCCCGGCGTGATGCCCGCCATCCAGCCCGGCACCCAGTCCACGAAGGACCAGTACGGGTTGGCGCCCACGAGCCCGGTGGCGTCGCGGAAGATCTCAAAGGACTCCAGCGCTTTGTCCACGGTGCCCAGGAACTGCGCCGCCTGCTTGCGTGTTTCGTCCGTTGACGGCGCGTATCTCAGGTATTCGCGCAGCATGATCACCCAGAACAGCGTGAAATTCGGTATGATCTGGGTCATCGTGGACGGATAGTTGGCCTGCAGCATGCCGTTGTATATCTGCGAGCGGCCCAGGTCGGTCACGCTCTTTAAGAGCAGCTTTGTATCAGCGCTCATGCGCTGCGCGAACCGCATCTCGAGGCAGCTGTCCATGTCGTACTGCTGCTGCTCGAAGTACGGGCAGTCAACGAAGATCTCGTGGGCGCAGCAATTGACGGTGTTGACGCTGACCTTCCACATCTCGTTCAGCGCGGGGTCGCTCGAATTGAAGCTGCCCTCGGTGGAGAACGGGTAGAAACACGTGCGGTACGTGAGTTCGGCAAACCGGACCGACGGATCGGTGAATTCCAGCCGTATGAAACGGAACGCGCGGTACCAGAAGGGCTCAAAGGTCAATTCGCCGCTGTCCGGCAGATGGATCACGTCGTACACTAAGGAGATCAGATCCGCTTCGGGCAGGTCGTACGCGTCGCGGCGGTCTTTGAACAGGTTGCCGTTGCGGTCGCGGATGCCGTAGCATTCGGCGTAATTGATCTTGACCACGGCGCCGGGGGTACCGGTGACGGTGATCCGGGGCAACGCGGTAGTGTACACGCCCGCGTCCAGTTCGATATAGTCGTCGTCACGGCGGACAATTTCAAACGGCTTGGGCTCCCCGTAGGTCAACTGCGGTATCGGCCGCGGCTCCAGCGGGTACATGTCCTCGAGGCCGCACAGATTGTAGCCGCCCGGTGTGGGGGGCTGGAGCTGTTCGACGGTCTGGAGCGTTGTCCGGGGGGCGCCCAGATGCTCTTCACCGGGAGGCGTAGAGGTGTGGACGCCGGGAAAGTGGCGGAAAGTGACGTTGTCCTCACGCTCGCAGCGCCAGGTGGCGTCGGTGCCGAAGAGGATCGGCGAGTTGGCGTTGTCTGAAGCGGCGGCGTTGTCAACGGGCCGGTCGGGTATGACGGCACCCTCCACCCAGAGCGCGGGCCGCGAGCCGCGGTATATCGAAATGAACGAGCCCTCCTGCAGGTACAGCACCTTCACCAGGATCTCGTTTTTGCCGGGCTTCAGCAGCGGGAGCAGTACGTCGCTCTCGTACGCTTCGAAGTAGCGCGAATATTCGGAGCCCTGGCAGGGGCCTTCGCCCGCGTATTGCCCGTTGATGTACAGGCGGTAACGCGAATCGGCGCACATCACGAGCTTGGCGGCTTTGATGGCGGGAGCGTCGATGTCAATGGTTTTGCTGAAATAATAGAAATGCGTGCTGTCCGGCCTTTCGGCGGTGCGGATCCAGAAACTCATATGGGCGGAGCCTCCTTTGGAATGGATGTCTGGGACAATTATACCAAATTCCGCGGCAGGGGGCAAGCGGCGCGACCGACGGCGCTCGCTTGTTCGTCATGACAATACAGTTAGATTCGGACAAAAGTGTTCATTTCTTGTTTTTTATACCATGCGGGGCGCCATCTAGGACGATTTGCGTACGCAATTATATTACCAAATCGGACAAAAACATTATTATATGAACATTTAATATCAGATTGGGCGCCTTCTCTCGATTTCCGGCTCTATCAAAGCTTGAGCGGTTAAGATAAAATGTCTTTTTATTCAATTATTTATACCAACTGAGTTACGAAAGATAGGATTAATATAATTCAGGTAATTGTTTTTATACCATAATTTGAATTTCGCGCCTTTGAAAATGAGCGAGAGCAAGGAAAAACTGGTATATAATTACGCGAGTTAAGGCTGTTTATACCAAAGGTGGCCCAAAAAATGAAAATGAGACAGCCACAATGGAAAAAACAGGCGGACTAGTAAATCTGAGCGAGCGCCGTCGGTCGCGCCGCTTGCTCCTCGCTTTGAAATCGGTAGCAGCGCCCGCTATTTTCCGCTTTTGGAGAACGAGACTTTGAACAGGCTGGCGCGGTTGCCGCCGTTGGAGGTGACATATACGACGCCGTCAACGATATTGACCGCCTCCGACTCCACGTCATTTTCGAGATCCAGCGGGATCGACGCGATCAGTTCGCCGTTCCAGTCGTAGATCAGGAATTCCTGGTGGAAGCCGTTTTGGGAGGAACGGACGAACCAGACGGCGTTATCCGCCGCGAACACGCCCTGCGACAGCGTGCCGGACGGCGTCACATCGCGCGCTTTGAGGTGATTCAGCTCGGAATCCCAGAAGTCCAGCGTGCTGCCGGTCCAGCGTGCCGAGGCAAACTGCTGACGGTCCGGGCAATAGCCCATCGCGAAAAACGGCTGCTCCAGGCGGCCTTTTTCGATGATCTTCAGCGCGTCTTTGTCCACGAGCGTGTAGCCGTTCCAGCACTCGGTCTTCGTGCCCTGGCAGGACGTCACGTAATATGCATTGCGCAGTGGGAGGAACGTGATGTTGTTGGCGTGCTCCATGTAAAGCGGGCTGTTGCTGCATTGAACGAAATTGCCCTTCGTGTCGAACTTGCAGAGCAGCGTACACTCTTCGCCGGTGACATCGAAGCGGTTGAAGGCCACGACCCAATTGTCCCCGTCGAAGCAGCATCCCTGCGCGGTGGTGTAGGCGTTGTCCGGACAGACAAAATCAAACAGTTTTTTGCCGCTCGCGGTATAGCCGCCCGCCAGGTCGGCGGGGATCCGGTAGTTTTCACGATTGCAGCCGGGCGCGGACAATAACGGCAGCACCGCCATGAGTGCGGTCAACGCCATTGCGGCCCTCCGCACGCGCCGCGGCGCAGAATTTGTGCGTTTTTGGTGGTTATATCGTTCTGTCACGGCGAAGCCTCCCTATAAAGCAGCAAAAGCGTATTACGTCGGTTTTTAACGTAGTTATACCTTTAACTGTGTTGGCTGTCAAGAGCGGCCTCCGCCTCAACAAGCCCGGCAACCTCGTTAACGCGTTGCGTTTTTTCGAAATAATATCTTGCGCTTTGTCGGCGGTGAATGGTACAATTTTGTTGACCAAAAGCGCACCGGCGCACAGCACGACAGGAGACAACGGAATGAACGGCGGAGATTATATAAAAATCGTAATAGAGACCATTGACGCGGCGTACGGGACGCAGCGGGAAGAATTGACGCAGGCGGCGGCGGAGATCGCGCAAGCGGTGGAGACGAAGCACAACGTGTTCGTGTTCGGTTGCTCCCACGCCGGTATTCTGGCGGAGGAAGTGTTCTACCGCACGGGCGGCCTGGCGGTGATCAACCCCATTTTCTTCCCGGGCATGATGCTGAACACGCGGCCGATCACCATGACCAGCGCGCTGGAGCGGCTGCCGGGGCTGGGGCGGATCATTTTCGAAAAAAACCGCGTTCAGCGCGGCGACGTGCTCATTCTGCACTCGGTATCGGGCCGCAACGCGGTGCCGGTGGATATGGCGCTGCTGGCCCGGGAGCGGGGCGTACGCACGATCTGCATCACGAACCTGGCATATTCCGGGGCGGTGACCGCGCGGCATCCGTCCGGCAAGCGGCTGTTTGAGGTGTGCGATATCGTTGTTGACAACAAGGGCGACGTGGGGGACGCGGCGGTGGCGATAGACGGCCTGCCGGAGCGCATCGGACCGACGTCAACGGCGGTAGGCACGGCACTGATCAACGCACTGGTCATTGACGCGGTCAATCAAATGATCGCCGACGGCACGGTTCCGCCCGTGCTGATGAGCGCCAACCTGGACGGCGGCGACGCCCACAACGAGCAGATCTTCCGCGAATACGCGGACAACATTTTTTACATGTAATTCAGCATGGATACCATCAAAAATCGCAAAAATAATACATTTTTGGCGCTGGACAGCGGCGGCACGAAGGTGGCGGCGGTGCTGTACGACGGGCGGTTCGAGCCGCTCGCCGCGGCGGTCTGCGGCAGTCTGCGGGCCAATACCACGCCCGCGGCGCAAGTCGAAGCCAATTTTGAAGAGCTGGTAAAAAAACTCGGACTCGTTCCCGGCAGGCGTATCGACTGCATCGCGGGCACCTTCGAACGCGCGGTGGGCGAACGGCTGCGGCAGCGGTACGATGTGGGTCTTGACTCCTCCTCGGGGAGAGGCAGTTCCGGCAAAGCGGGCGGCGGTCCGTTCGCGGCGGGGCTGTTCGGCGAGATGAATATGGGATTGTCCGCGGCGGGGATATTCGGGGACGGATTGCTGGCGTTGTCCGGTACAGGGGCAACGGTATTCGCCCGCATAGACGGCCGCTGCCTGTCGGCGGGCGGCTACGGCGCGGCGGTGGCGGACGAGGGCTCCGGGTACTGGATCTCGCGGGAGGCAATGATCGCCGCCATCCGCGGTTACGAAGCGCGCGGGGAGGCCACGCAGCTCACGGATATAGTCATCAAATATTTCGGCGGTTCGGACTGGGAGCGCAATCGTTTCCGCGCAGCCGTTTTTTCGATCTATACGGGGGACAGACCCCCGGTGGCGCGGGTGGCGGAACTGGTGCCGGAGGTGGTCAACGCCGCGGCGGCAGGAGACCGTGTCTCCGCTCGCATCCTGACCGAAGCCGGCCGCCTGCTGGCGGAGCAGCTGCTTTCCCTGATCCGGATGAACGATATCCCGGAGAATGTACCGGTCACAATATCCGGCAGCGTCTGGCGCAAAAACCCACTGTTTTTCGAAGCGTTTAATACGAAATTGCAGGAACGGTACACAGACCCGCAAACGGCGCCGCGCCTTGTGATCCCGCGGTTCGCGCCGCTGATGGGCGTGCTGATGCGGCAGATGTACGAGGAAAACGGCGCGCTCACGGAGGCCGACTACGCGTTTCTGGAGGCGCGGTACGGACAGTTCCGGTACGAGATATGACCCGGCGCCGCGTTGTGCGCGGGCAAAGCGACAATATAAGAAAAGAGGCGTTTTTACATGAGCGAAATGCTGCTGGACAGGTATCACAAGGCGATCGACGACCTGTTTGCGAAGGTGCGCGCCACGCAGCGCGAGAACATTATCAAGGCGGGGGAGATCGTTGCCGACAGCGTGAAGAACGGCGGCTGCATCTTTTTGTCCGGTATCTGCCACTCGATGGAGATGGATTCCATCTATCGCGGCGGCGGCCCGATCTTTTACAAGCATTTCAGCTATGACCTGAAAGTGGAGAGCCCGGCGCGGAAGCGGGACCGGTCCGATCTCGGGTATGAGCGGGAGACGGCGGCGGCGGCGCGGTATGCGTTGACCCAGTCCAACGTGCGGCCCGGAGACGTGCTGTTCGTGAGTTCGGTATCCGGCCGGACGGTGCGTGTGGTTGACCTCGCGTACGAGGCGGAGCAGCTCGGAGTCAAAGTGATCGCGTTCACGTCGATGGAATACGCGCGCCAGGTGGATCCGGTGCATCCGTCGGGCAAAAAGCTGTACGAGATCGCTACGCTCACGCTGGACAACTGCGCGCCGGCGGCGGAGGCAATGCTCGAAGTTCCCGGCATCGAAGCACGTTTCGGGGCGGCGTCCGGCATCGCGTCCGACTATATCATGTGGAGCGTCACGTCCGTGGCGGTGGAAAAGCTGCTGGAGGCGGGGCTAACTCCCGGCATCCTGAAGAGCGCCAACTTCCCCGGCGGCAACGATTACAACAAAACCGTCATCGAGCCCCACTACGAGCAGTACGGCTGGTAATGCGCTGCGCGCAGTGGCAAGTGCTGAAACTTGCTAAAATGCCGTGAAAATGCTATACTTACACCGTTGTGACAGGAGGGGTCAGTTTGGCTAATTCGGACAATAACAACGGAAATAGAAACAACGACGGCGAACGGGTGAAAGCGTTCGTTGCCCGCGCGCAGTCGCAGACCGGCACCGGCAGCGGCGGCGGGGACAACAACGGCGTGAGAGGGTTCGTTGCCCGCGCGGAATCGTCGATCGCGGAAGCTGGCAGCGAGAACCGGGGCGACAACCGCGACAATCGCGGCGGCCGCAACAACCGGCACGGCGGCAACTTCGGCCGCGGCCCCGTGCGCAAGAACAACCCCGGCGTTCAGGGCCAGAACCGCGGCCCCAGAGACGTGCGCGAGAACCGCGACAACCGCGACCGCACCGGCGCTCCCAACGGACCCCGGCCCGACGGCCAGCCCGGTGACAACCAGGGCAAAAACCAGCGCCACGGCAAACCCGACCGCGGCCCGAAGCCCGGGCGTGAGAACTTTGACGGCATCGTGAACCGCCGTCCCGCCCGCGGCGCCAAAGAGGAGACGCTGGAGGACATCCGGAAGGACATTGCCGCCATCGAAAAAGAGATCGAGCTGGAGATCTCCGACATCTCCGTAATGAAGCTCAACGTATAAGCGCGGCCATGCGGTACCGGAAGCTGTTTGAAGAGCTGCCGCCGTTGTCCGCCGCGGCGCTGGGCACGGATTACTACGGCAAGACCATACCGGAGCCGGAGGCGCGGGCGCTCATGGACGCGTATCTGGCGGCGGGGGGCAACGTCATTGACACCGCCCACGTATACTCCGACTACCTGCCCGGCGCGAAGCACATGAGCGAGAAAGTGATCGGCCGCTGGCTTTGGGACAACGACGCGCGCAGCCGCGTCATCCTCTGCACCAAAGGCGGTTTTCCGGTGGTGGGCGACATGCACGCGTCGCGCATCGACCGCGACAGCATCCGCGCGGATCTGTACGAGAGCCTGGGCTGCCTCGGCGTGGACAACGTCGACATCTACTGGCTCCACCGCGACGACCCCGCCAGACCGGTGTCTGAGATCGCCGGCTGGATGGACGAGCTGTACCGCGAAGGCGTATTCAAGTACTGGGGCGTCTCCAACTGGAACTCCCGCCGGATCGAAGAAATTCGGGCGTACTGCGCGGAAAACGGCCTCGTGCCCCCCGCCTGTTCGCAGATCAAATGGAGCCTGGCCGTGCCGAAACCGGGCAGCGCGGGCGACGACACCCTGCAGGAAATGGACCGCGCGGAGCACGCGTGGTATCTGAAAAATCCGCTGCCGCTGTTCGCGTATTCGTCCCAGGCCAAGGGGTTTTTCTCCAAACTCAGCGCCACGGGCGGCAGGGATCCGGGCGGCAAAGCGGGCAAACGCTACTTCACCGCGGGCAACGTCAAACGGTTCCGCACGCTGGAGCGGCTCTCCGGAGAGACCGGGTACAGCCCGGGGCAGCTGGCGATCTGGTGGATGACGCGCCCGGGGACGATACCGACGGTGCCGGTGATCGGGCCGCGAAATATTGACCAGCTGACGGATACGTTGACGGGCGTCAACGCCGAAATTGACCCCGATATCCTCAAAAATTACGCACTTTTCCGAAAAGACCATGTTTGAAACGCTGTTGGGACAGGAATATGTGAAACGCACGCTGACGGACGCGCTGGCGACCGGCCGCGTTGGCCACGCGTACCTGTTCTGCGGTCCGGCGGGGATCGGGCGTAAGAGTTTTGCCGCTGAATTCGGGCGCGCGGTGATGTGCACGGCGCCGGGGGCAGACGGGGAGGCCTGCGGACAATGCCTCAGCTGCCGGCTGACGGCGGCGGGCAATTCTCCGGACTGCAAACTGATCACCGGTGAAGAGGGCAAGACCGGCATCGGCGTAGAGACCGTGCGGGCGCTGGAGGAGGACATCGTCACCGCGCCGACGGCGGGACGGCGGAAGATATATGTGATCGACCGCAGCGAGAAGCTGACGGTACAGGCACAGAACGCGCTGCTCAAGACCATCGAAGAACCGCCCGAATACGCCATGCTGATACTGATCTGCGCCAATCCGTCGCTGCTCATCGACACCGTGCGGTCGCGGGTGACGCGGCTGGACTTTGCGCGCAACACGCGGGAGGAAGTGCTCCGGGCGTACAGCGAAAAGGCCGGGAAGAGCGGCGCAGAACTTTCGCCGGAGGACAAAGACCTGGTGGCGGCGTACGCGGACGGGATCATCGGCCGGGCGCTGCAGTTTACGGATTTCGAGCTGTTCGGGCAGTTGCGGGAGGAACTGTTCGGGGCGGTCGGTCAGTTGACCGCGGGCAGCAGCCGGTTTTTCCAGAGCTTCGTTGACGCTCTCACTTCGGAAAACGCCGCGAAGAACAAAGAGTTCGTGTTTTTTGAATTGACCTCGTACGTGCGGGATGCGTCAATGATCGCCCGCTTCGGCGAAACCGCGGCGCTGCAGAATAATAAATACCGCGATGACCTGATCAAACTGGCCGGCGGCCTCGGGCGGCACGGCTGCGCGCGGATGCTGGACCGCATTGCCGACGCCTGGCTCTGCGCGGGACAAAATGTAAACTACCGTTCCGTGGCGGTCAATCTCGCCGCGGACTTCATCGATACAGCGAAAGGAAAGCAGATATGACAAACGTAGTCAGCGTAAGATTCCGGCAGAGCGGCCGCACGTATTTGTACGACCCGGACGGACAGGAGATAAAGAAGGGCATGCACGTGCTGGCGGAAACGGCCCACGGGCTGGAGTACGGCGAAGCGGTCACGGGTGTGCGGGAAGTGGACGACGCGGTAATTGTCCCGCCGCTGAAGCCGGTTATCCGGATCGCCACGCCGTCGGACGACGAGACGTACGCCGAAAATTGCCGCCGGGAGCAGGAAGCGTTCGTGCGCTGCCGCGACGAGGTGGAAAAGTTCGGGCTGGACATGCGCCTGATCAACGCGGAGTACACCTTCGACAACAGCAAGCTGCTCATCTATTTTGTGGCGGAAAACCGCATCGACTTCCGCGAACTGGTAAAGGCGCTGGCGTCAATATTCCGCACCCGCATCGAACTGCGGCAGGTAGGTTCGCGGGACCAGGCGCGCACCGTGGGCGGCCTGGGCATCTGCGGCCGGGTGATCTGCTGCGCATCGGCAATGAACGACTTCCAGCCGGTCTCCATCAAAATGGCGAAGACCCAGGGCTTTTCGCTGAGCCCCACTAAAATATCGGGCACCTGCGGCCGCCTGATGTGCTGCCTCAAATACGAGCAGGACGCGTACGAAGACGCCATGAAGCGCGTGCCTTCGGAGGGCACCGTGGTGGATACGCCGCTGGGCAAGGGCGTGGTGACGGAGGCCAACTACCTGCGGGAGACCGTTAAAGTCAGCCTGGAGGGCAACAGCGAGACCACGGAAGTGGAGCTGTTCCCAGCTTCCGACGTCAAAAACATAGGCAAGCGCCGCAAGAACGGCACGGTCCAGCTGGATGTGTCGCCGGAGGAAGAGGCGGAGCTGAAGAAGCTGTCGTCGAAGGATTGACAACGGGACGGAAAACAAGTACGGAAAGCGTGAACGCCATGGCGGACAACAGATACGAACAAACACTTGAGCGGCTCTCCGCGTACGGGCAGGAACACCTGCTGGACGGATTCCGCACGCTCAGCGAGGCGGAGCGGGAGAGGCTGCTGGACGATATTGACGGCGCGGACCCCGCGCAGATGGCAGAACTGTATCAGAAAGCGCTGCGGCATCAGCAGGGCGGCGAAGTCAGTGCCGCGGAATTGACCCCGCTGGTGCCGGTGGACGCCGATCAACTGCCCGCGGAGGAGCGCAAACGGCTGACCGATCTCGGCCTTGCGCTGATCAAGGCGGGGAAGCTGGCGGTGTTGACAATGGCGGGCGGCCAGGGCACGCGGCTGGGTCACGACGGGCCCAAGGGGACGTTCGACCTGGGATTGCCCTCGCATAAATCGCTGTTTGAACTGCATTGCGACCGGCTGCGCCAGGTATGCGGGATCGCGGGAGCGTACGTGCCCTGGTATATAATGACCAGCGAGCTGAACCACGCCGCTACCGTGGAGTTTTTCCGCGAAAGCAACTGGTTCGGCTACCCCGCGGACAAGATCCGTTTCTTCCCCCAGACCATGATCACGCCGCTCACGCCCGACGGCCGGATGCAGCGCGAGACTCCCTCGAAGCTGCTGAAGAGCCCCAACGGCAACGGCGGCATGTTCGTCTCCCTCAAAAAGCAGGGCTGCCTCGCAGAGCTGCAGGAGGAGGGGATAGAGTATCTGATGGTCACGGGCGTTGACAACTGCCTCATCAAGATGGCGGACCCGCTCTTCCTCGGCGCGCTGGCGGCGGACAACGACGCGGAAGCCATTGCCAAATCCTACCTCAAACGCGGCCCCGCCGAAAAATCCGGTATCTTCTGCTATCGCGGCGGACGGCCGTGCGTGGTGGAATACACCGAGATCCCGCAGGAATGCGCGGTGGCCACGGACGCGGCGGGCAACTACGTCTACGGCGACTGCAACCTCCTCGCCTACGTGTTTCGCATGGACACCGTGGCCAAACTGTGCGAGACCGGCATGGAATATCATGTAGCGGTTAAAAAACTCAAGTATTACGACCCGGCCACCGGCGCGCAGACCGAGCAGGCGGGCGGGTACAAATTCGAAATGTTCCTGTTTGACGCGTTCCGCGCGCTCCGGAGTCTGAAAGTGCTGCGCGTAAAGCGCGAAGACGAATTCGCGCCGGTCAAAAACCTCACCGGCGAAGACAGTGCCGAACTGGCCAGAAAGATGTATGTGGAGTATATGAAGAAGAACAAGATCCAAATGCAAACACCCCTCGTGGAGATGGACGGCGACGAGATGACCCGGGTGATCTGGGCGAAGATCAAGGGACTGGTGCTGGAGCCGTTCGTTGACCTCAACACCGAATACTATGACCTGTCCGTGCAGAACCGCGATGCCACGGAGGACCGCGTGACCGTCGAGAGCGCGTTGGCCACAAAAAAACACGGTGTAGCCGTCAAATGTGCCACCATCACGCCCAACGCCGCCCGCGTTCAGGAGTACAACCTGCACAAACAGTGGAAAAGCCCCAACGCCACCATCCGCGCGATCCTGGATGGCACCGTATTCCGCGCGCCGATCCTGGTGGACGGCATCACGCCGCTGGTGCCCGGCTGGAAGAAGCCCATCGTGATCGCGCGCCATGCGTACGGCGACGTGTACGCCGCGGTGGACGTGAAAGTGCCCGCGGGCGGCAAGGCGGAACTCGTGATCACCCGGCCGGACGGCAGCGAGACGCGCAGCGTGGTCAAAGCGTTCGACGGCGACGGCATCGTGCTGGGCATGCACAACACCGACGCGTCCGTTGCCAACTTCGCCCGCGCCTGCTTCAACTACGCCCTCGACAAAAAGCTCGACCTGTGGTTCTCGGCAAAAGATACGATCTTGAAAGTTTACGACGGCGAATTCCGCAAGATATTCGCAGATATATACGAAAACGAGTATAAGACCAAATTCGAGGCGGCGGGGATCGGCTATTTCTATACGCTGGTGGACGACGCGATTGCCCGCGTGATGAAGTCGGAAGGCGGCTTCCTGTGGGCCTGCAAGAACTACGACGGCGACGTGTTCTCAGACATGCTGGCCACGGCGTTCGGCAGCCTCGCCATGATGACGTCGGTGCTGGTCTCGCCGGAAGGCTACTACGAATTCGAGGCGGCGCACGGCACGATCCCGCGGCACTACCACAAATATCTGCGCGGCGAACCCACCTCCACCAACCCGGTGGCAACGCTCTTCGCCTGGACCGGCGCCCTTGCCAAACGCGGCGAGCTGGACGGCAACGCCGAGCTGGTCGATTTCGCGTTGACCGTAGAGCGCCAGACGCTCGCACTGATCGCGTCGGGGCGGATGACTGGGGACCTGGCGCTGCTTACGACCCTCGAAAATAAAACCGTACTGAATCTGGACGAATTTTTAAGCGAAGTGGCCGCGTTGACCGCGCGCGAACTGAACAAATAAAGGAGATGCTTAAATGAAAAAAGTTGGACTGCAATTGTATTCCGTAGGCGGCGACATGGCCCGCAGCGTACCGGAGACCCTCAAAAGAGTGGCGGAACTCGGGTACAAACAGGTGGAATTCGCCGGGTATTTCGGCGTTGACGCCAAAGAAATGAAGCGCATGCTGGACGAGTACGGGCTCGAAGCGGTGAGTTCCCACGCCAACGTCGTGGGCAATCTTGACGCCGAACTCGAATACATGCACACCGTCGGTTCGCACAATATTGCCTGCGCGGGCATCGGCGATTTCAACAGCCGCGAAAATGTGCTGCGCATTGCCGAACTCTTCAACCGCATCGGTGCACGCTGCGAGTCTGAAGGCATCCACTTCAGCTACCACAACCACGCGCACGAATTCGCGCGGGACGAGCAGGGCAAATGGCTGCTGGATGACCTGTACGAGAACACTGATCCCGCGCTGGTACATGTGCAGCTGGACGTGTGCTGGGCCACAGTGGGCGGCGCGGATCCGGTAGAGTATCTGCACAAATATCAGACGCGCGTGAAGTCTGTACATATGAAAGAGGTCAAAACGGTCGCTCCGTACGACGGCACCGCCATCGGCGAGGGCATCGTGGACTTCAAGGGCATTTACGGGCTGTTTGGGGACAACGCCATCTACATTGTGGAGCAGGAAGGCCTCCGCGATATGGAGACCTGGGAAGGCCTCCGCCGCAGTGTAGAGTACCTCAAAAAGTTATGAGCGGCGGGATTAAGCGCGCCGTGTTGACGGCGCTGGCAGTAATAACGGCGTTGACGGCGGTACTGGCCGCGGGCGGCTGCAAAAAGAAAGAGGCGGAGAAGTATCCGCGGGTGAATATTGCCCCTCCGGCGCTGACGCCGCAGCCCGAGCCCGGCGACGACGGCCGCGAGATCAAATTCACCGTGAACCATACGCTTTCCTCCTACATGGTAGTGCAGCGCAACAGCTACTTTAACGTGTTCGGCACGGCTGAGACCGACGGCGGCGTGATCTACGGCGAGTTCATGGAGGAGCAGCGCTACGCGGTCGTCAACAAAGACGGCACCTGGGCGATGCAGTTCTCCTCCCACGAAGCCACCGCGGAGCCGCAGCAGCTGAGGTTGTACACGACCCACGGCGAAGAACAGGAGCTCACTAACATTCTGGTAGGCGACGTATGGGTGATCTCCGGTCAATCCAACGCCGAGCTCAACCTGGCCGGGCCGCTCACCAAGACGCCGGACTATGTGAACGAGATCACGGCGGCGGACAACATCCGTATCTTCCGCCAGACCCGCCAGGCGGTAATGGACGCGCAGGAAGCGGAGACGATCGACGTTACCAAGCCGCAGGACGATGTGACCGATAAGAGCTGGCACTGGGAGCGCACCACGGTGCAGTCCACCGCGGCGTTCTCGGCGATCGGGTATTATTTCGCGAAGGAGCTGAGCCGGACCGTTGACGTCCCGCTGGGCATCGTGATGGCCGCCTCCGGCGGGTCAACGCTGCACGAACTGATGCCCGTTGACCTGGCGAAGAGCCTCGGATTTACTACCGGCGCGGCGGTGCCGATGGGCGGCTTCTACAACACGCTGCTGCATCCGTTCACCAGCAACAGCATCACCGGCATGATATTCTATCAGGGCGAGAGCGAGTGCGCCGGCGGTCAATACGTCAACTACGCCCGCAACCTGGCCCGCACCGTCGAAGCCTACCGCAAAGCCTGGAAGCTCGAATTCCCGTTCATCAACATCCAGCTCAGCTCGCACCTGGGCGAAGGTACGCTGTACTGGCCGGAGCTGCCGCGGCTGCGCACCGCACAGTTTGACGCGTACCGGCAGATCCCGAACTCGTATATCGTCACTTCGATGGATCAGGGCTGGCAGAAGGGCGACCCGGACTGGGCGCATCCGCTCTACAAGTATGAGCTGGGCAAGCGCGCCGCAAAGATCGCCGCGTACGTGTCGTACGGGCAGGGGAGTGAGGACTATGCGCTGGCGCCGGAGCCCGACAAGATCACGTGGAACGACGGCAAGACCGTCACGATCAAGTTCAAGCACGTGGGCGACGGGCTGAAGCTGATGACCGGGGACAAAATAAAGGGCCTGACGATCGTGGACGAATACGGCGACCGGCTGGCGACCGAGGCGGAGTTTATTGACGGGTCAACGATAAAACTGACCACGTTCTCCACCGACGCCAAGGCGGTGGCGTACTGTCTCGACCAGGACGGTGCGCCGGACAACGCCAACCTGGCCAACAGCGAAGGCATTCCGATGCCCGCGTTCCTGATCTACAGATAAGCTTTATTCAAACCGGCGGACAATAAAAGGGGCTGTTTACACAGCCCCTTTTTAATTTGCCTCGGGCGGTGATGATCACGTCGGACAGCGCCAGTCGAACGCCAGCTCCGGCGCCTTGAACGGCAGGCGGAAGAAGTGCTCGTCCAGCGGCGCGCCGTTGCGTTTATGGTCAATTATATTGACCAGCCGCGCCACGTCGCACACCGCGTGGGCGTGGGTGCCGGGGCGGAAGTACCAGAATAAATTGTCCTCGACGCCCAGAAACTTGAACACTTCTTTGGCGGCAACGCTCGTCTGCCACGACCCCACCGGATTTGCCCAGAGGTCGCCTGCGGCCTCAGAAACGAACAGGATGCGCGGGGCGATCATTGCCTTCAGGAAGTGCGTATCGAAGGGCAATTCGGCTTCGCGTTTGTCGTACGCGCCGAACTCGGGTCCCATCCAGAAACTGAACACGCGCCACAGGTCCTCCAGCGTCTCGCTGCGGCCTTCCGGACCGCCCTCAAAGCGGCCTTTCATATGGATGCGGTAGCAGCCGCAGGCGCCGGCGCAGGTCTCGTTGGGATTGACTACTTTCGCGCGCGTGTCCAGCGCACCGGCTAAAGCGGCGGTCTTGCCCCCGCGCGAATGGCCGCTGAACGCGATCCAGTCATGATCGATCGGCAGCCGGAGCTGTTCCAGGGCGTCAACGCACCGCGAATACCCCCACGCCCACGCCGCCAGCGCACCGAAATCCATGCCGGGATACGTGCGGTAGATCGGGCCGTTGCGGCGGCCTTTGTTGTTGATGTCGGGCGCCAGTTCGGTGCGGTCAAAAAACACCCAGCCCACGCCCTTGTTCAGCGCCGCGCCGAGATATTCCTTGTCCATATGGTATTTCCAGCCCAGGTCGCCGTCCACGATCACCGGCACTTTTTCGCCGGGGCGGTCGGGCAGCAGTACCTGCATCTTGAACGACAGCGGCGCCTCGCGCGTGCCGGTGTGGATCATGTAGTTTATTATCCCCGCGCCGAAATACAGCGGCTCAACTTCTACAAATTCGGGCGCCGGCGGCTGCACGCCGTACTGCAGTTCGATGGCGGTCTTGTAGATCTCCGCGCGGCGCGAAGGCCAGTCCGCCGGGTCGGTGAGGCGGGTGCCGTTGTCCCGCACGAACGGATCGGGCAACTTGCCCAGCAGGTCGTATTCGGTGATCTCGAGTTGGCCTTCGCGGACCGGGTCGTTCAGGTTCATGGCAGGGCTCCTTTCGTTCGGGCAGATTTCAGTTAAACGCGGCAGCGATCGCGGCGACCGCCGCTTTGGCAGAGTCGTCGGTCAATCCTTTCGCCCAGCTGCACTCCAGAGACACCCGGCCGCAATATCCGGTACGCTTGATCGCTTCCGCATATGGGCGCAGGGCGTCAACATCCGCCGGGTCCGGTGCGGCGCGATCCGCATTCGGGCGGGCAATGTGCACATGCCCCAGCTCTCCCGGCTGCAGCAGCGCAAAGTCGTCAAGTTCCTCGCCGTTCATATAAAAATGGAACACATCCACCAGCGGTTTGACGTTGGCGCGGCCGAGGGTACGGCAGAACTGCACAGTCTCTTTCAGCGTGTTCAGAATGTTAGATTCGGCGTAACGCAGCGGCTCGACGTAAATGTCCGCGCCGATCGACGCCGCCTCTGCGCCGAGCACGTCGGCGATCTGCAAAAGGCGTTCTGTTGCCCGCTCGCGCTCCATGCCCCGGGGCACCGAGCGGGGGCCGCCGCTGCCGAACACGAAATACTTGCCGCCCAGCACCTGTGCGACGGCAACGTTGCCTCGCGCGTACTCCGCGATGCGCTCCAGGCTGTCGGTATACAGCGAGACGGAGCCGTCGAAGTAACCGTTGTAGCCATCCACGGTGATGCCCACGGCATCCGCTTTGGCCCGCGCGTCCCGGAGCGCTTCCGGAGTCAACGCGCGCATTGCCGCCGCACTGGATTCGACGTACCCGAACCCGCTGCGGGCCGCGATCTCATAATGTCCGGCTCCGACACAGATCCCGTATTTCATCAGATCATCCCTTTGCTCAAATTTGATCTATTCAAATTGATCTTACTCAAATTCTTCGAGCGTCCATTCATCCCGCCAGTCCAGGTAGCCCATCTCGCCGTCAAACCGGAACGGCAGCCACACGTAATCCGCCTCCCGCGTGCGGGCCGGGGGAGTGGAGTTCAGTATTTCGATTGCCGCCGCCCGTTCCTCGGTGGTCGCATCCTCGCTGAACGCGCCTTCGAACGCGCGTGCGTAGTATTCGTAGGGGACGTCCATTGCCCCCGGCATCCAGCGGTCCGCGCAGGCAATATACAGATCCTTCTTGCCCGGCACCTTAAACACGCTGGAGATCTGGCTGTGATACGACGTGTGGGACGGATCGCCCGGATGCGGATCGCCCAGCACCCGGTACGGCCCGTGCCACGTATCCGCCACCGCCAGCTCGGACGGGTTGGGCAGGTAGCCCGTGGTCCCGGAAGTCACCAGATAATGCTTGTTTTTTCGCAGGAAATGCGCCGTGGCCTCCCGCACGAACGGGGGGCATTTGTGCGGAAAATGCGTAGAATAATAGCCCGTCACGTCGGTGTAATCCGCGGTCAGGTCTGCGCATATGGTTTCGGAATGCACGCGCTCAAAATAGTAGTACGCCTTCCCGTCGGGCGCCACGGCCAGGTCGAAGTCGCCGGCGCTCATACTGAGCGGATACAGGTGTTCGCGAACGATCTCATACGGCCCGGTCAGCGCGTCGGCGGTCAACACCGTCTCGCTCTGGCTCCCGTCCTTCTCCATGATCTTCAGCCAGCATACGAACTTGCGCGTGCGGCGGTTGTAGATGATGTGTGGGCGGTCCATCATTGACGACGGGTGGATGCTGGATGACGGATCCTCCGGCCGCGGCGGGATGATCAGCCCCAGGTCCTCCCAGTTGTACAGATCCCGGGAGCGGTAGCAGCGCACGCCCCAGTGCCAGATATTGTCCGCCGGGTCCGTGCGTTCTTTGTTCTCGCCGTACCAGTAGTACGCGCCGTCCAGGAACATCAGCGAGCCGCCGTGCGCCTGGATGCGTTTGCCCTCGGTGTCCAGCCAGACCTGTCCGGGCCGTATGCTGCTGTAGCGCTGCATCACAGTTCCTCCTGGGAGATCGACAACAGCCCCCGCGCCGCCAGTGCTGCTTCCGCCGCTTCGGGATCTGCCGTGCGGAAGATCATCACCGCTTCGGAATTGTCCCGCGCGGACAGGCAGGAGTACATGTATACGATATTGACGCCTGCGTCATTGAACACCGCCAGCAGTTTGTTCAGGCCGCCCGCTTCGTTGGGTATCGCGTACGCCAGCACGGGGGTGAGGGTGGCGATCATGCCGGCATCGCGCAGCACGGTCATGGCGGCTACGGTGTCGTCGGCGATGATGCGGGCAATGCCGAAATCGTTGGTCTCGGCCAGCGACAACGCGCGCATATTCACGCCCGCCGCCGCCAGCGCATCGGTCAACTGGGCCAGCGTTCCGGGCTTATTTTCAAGAAACACAGATATTTGTCTGACGCTCATAATGCTCCTCCTTCTTTAATGCGGCGCGCCGCCTCAGATCTTGCGTTTGTCGATCACGCGCACGGCTTTGCCTTCGCTGCGGGTGATGGACTTCGGCGCCACCAGCGAGACTTTTGCTTTGATGCCCAGCATCGACAGCAGGCCGCCGGCGAGGCGGTTCTGGCGCGCGGTGATATCGCCGAGGTTGTCCGTGAACATTTCGGGGGTCATTTCCACCAGCACGTCGAGGGTGTCGGTGTTGTTGACGCGGTCCACCACGATCTGGTAGTTGGGCGCGTAACCCTGGTTCAGCAGCACGGTCTCGATCTGGC
>JAEEGL011760290.1_pt1 | contig 26359 bp, 18 predicted proteins | sample 9134231 | NCBI WGS metagenome assembly JAEEGL01 (sample SAMN16246548, study PRJNA631951) | gut metagenome | biome: gut microbiome; feature: rumen; material: fiber-attached | host: Bos | place: Iran: Karaj | collected 2018-10
ATTGAAAAGTATGTGAATTATTACAATAACGAGAGAATTCAGGCAAAAACAAAATGGATGCCACCTGCACAATACAGGATAGCATCCATATGTTCCGCCTAGTTCATAAATATGTGTCCAGGATTCTGGGTACATATCATTTCTCACACGGACAGGGGCTAAATTGTTATGCCACCTTTGAAAGATTTTGGATTTTAATTCTGGGAGGAATTACTTATTCTTGCTACCCTTGCCTTTATCCTTGGACTTTTTGTTGTCCTTTTCGCCTTCCTTTTCGTCTTCCTTTTCGGCTTTCTTTGACTTCTTCTTATCCTTGTCTTTCTTTACCTTCTTATCTTCTTTCTCATCCTCTAACTCGTCATCTTCATCCTTGAGTTCATCGGCATTAATTTTTTCCTTCATAGCGTTCTGTGCTCCGGTTTTTTCTGACTCCTTAGGGAATATAGGAAGATCTCCAAATTTCTTCTCGAGTTCTACATTTACCTCGGGCTCTTCGACAATAGGATCAACCTTTCTGTCACGGCTCTTCAAATCTTCAATAACACTGAAGATATTGTTAACCTTGACATTAATCTCTCTTGCAGCTTCAAGACGGCGCTGTCCCATATCACTTACAGGTCCGAATAAAGTACCCTTATGAGTATCAATATATCTTGATACATAATTTCTGGCTTCCTGGAAGTAACCTGAAAGGATTTCTAATGTATGATCGTCAATCGTTCCGTTGGGATAGAGATCAAGGTTTGTAAATCCAATCTTCTTTGTATTACCGTTATCATCCTCGTACTCAAGCTCACCTGTTTCCTCAAACCTACGAAGTCTGTGAAGGATATCATGCATATTCTTGAAGTTCTCGGAATCCTTTTGAAACCACTTATGAATCTTATACTCATCTGTCTTGTCATCAATATCAGCAAGTGTAGCTTCAAGATTCATTGACTGTACCTGACGCATTATACCGTTTACAAAACGGGTCGTAAATGCTTTATTCTTATACTCGTCACCGTTAATCTTTTCGTCAATGTTTGCATAAATCTGCTCGGGAACCTTTGTTATCTGTGTGAAGATATTCTCTCTGCCTTCTTTATTATCTTCAAATATTCCCGGCTTAAGAGATAACTTATCAACAGTAAGATGATCAAAGTCTGTTGTGAGAAGAAGCTTCTTGCTTCGAATACCGTTATGGTATTTCTTCTTTTTTCCTGTTCCTGCTGTAAGCTTGCCTACTTTTGTAAGGTCAGGATCATTCAGGTACTTGCTCATATCCTTTGCATTCTTGATGATGATTTCTTCCATTCTCTTCTTGGCATCATCTGTCATACCCGGGATATTCTTCGTCATTCTGTCAGCAAAATCCTTGAGTGCATCTTCCTGCTCATTCTTCTTAAGACCTGCGGTAAGATTCTTGATCACATCGCCAAGCTTCTGAGGTACGACACCCATATCCTCAAGCTTTATCTTTCCTTCAAAATCGCCGTCAAGGAAAGCAGGCTCGGGCATATAGCTCATAAGATGTGCTTTCATCTTTCCGTCTTTGTCGTTCTGCAATGCAATTTTAAGGTCCTCAAACTTCGGCATGGGAGCGTTGCAAAGGAAGCATATTGCCTGAAGGTTTGCAAGTCCTTCAAGGAACTCACCGTTGTTAAAGCAGTCTATTGACACAAGTCTCGGGTCTGTACCCTTAAGAATATCCTTTCCGGAAATGGTTCTGACACCTTTAAGGTTGTACTTCTTCTTTTGTTCATCCCACTCTTTCTGATATCCGAGCACATCAGGAGTCGCCTCAACCATTATACCCTTATACTTATTATTGGCATCAGGTTCTCCGGGTACGGTAAGCTCAGTAGTATAAGCCCTGGGAATAAGTCTCTCGTAAGGATATCCGTTTGGCTTATCCTTTGTAAGCGCCTCGGAAATCTTTGACATTACAATGAAATGATTTACAAGGTTTTCACCATACTTGGCACCACACTTTTCTCTCTCGGCATAATCCACACGGCTGATTCCGATAGATGACATTTCAGAGACAATATTTTTGATAAATTCCTTTTCTTTAGCATTCTCCCACCATCTGTGGTTACCAAGTCCAAGGTCCTTTGTCACATCTGCAAGGATGGATCCGTCATTATACTTGTCTGCATTATTCTTAAAGTCATCTGCTGTAGGCATAGACTTTGATGCCGCATCGGGATCATTCTTAACTGCCTCGATAAGAGCCTTTGCAAAAGCCTTCTCTTCCTCTGTAAGTGTTGCGCCATACTTTGCAACAAGTCCGTCAAGGTAGGCGTTAAGCTTCTCGCCCTTTTCATATGTCTCGGCTGAATCAAAGAATCTGCCGTTGTATGTCATCTCTGAGCCCCACTTGTACTGGAAGTGCTCAAGCTTTCTGTAGCCCTTGATCTGTCCCTGCTGCTGACGATGTCTGTGGAAAATCTTGTTCTGTCTGATAGTCCACATATTCTCTCTCTTCTTGGGATCGGAATGCATAAGCTCAATGACATTTACCATATCAGGTCTTGTACGCTGTGCATCAACCTGTGCAAGAAGTGTCTGTACACGAAGACCTTTCTGGAAGACTACCTCGAGTCCATCGATATATGCCTGAGGAATCGGATTATCCTTATTCTTCTCATTGTACTTAACAGCCTTGTCCTTCATGAGTGCGGCATGGAACTGAATCTGGCTGTAAACCCACTTCATCTGCTCGTAGGTTCTGATCTTGCCTTCAAATCCTTCCTCACCGATTTCCTCAAAGGTTCTGGGTATATCTACATAATCTCCATCCTCTGTACATCTGAAGTATTCTTCCTCAAATGTCTTGATCTTGTCAAGGAGATATGTCAGGTCGTTATAGTCAAATACAGGATACTGCTTTCTCTCATATCTGAAGAGTGTTGCAACCTGAGTAAGTAATGAGAAAGGCTCCTTTTCCATCTTACGTACTCTTGTCTTGTTGCCCTGCTCATCAACCTTTTCTTCCCACTTATCTTCATCCTTCATGAGAATTCCGGCTTTTTCAAGCTTGGCAGCAAGCGTCTGGTCCTGATGAAGTCTGGTAAATCTGGTAATCTCATTTCTAAAATTGTAATCATGAGTATCAGCCTGACCTGATATAGCCTCCTGGATGGTATAAACAGGTACATCAAGATCCCAGTGGAATGTATCAAGGCGATGTGATGTCACTCTTGCAAATGTTGCAATACCATGCATGAGAGCGCTGATTGTCTTGTTCTCAGACTTACTGAACTCTTCATCTCCTCCGATACCTTCAATCAAATTATGAAGTCCCTTGAACTTATTGCGAAGTAAATCCTGCTCGGCTTTAGTCATGATCTTTGTATGATTTACATCAACACCAAGATTCTGATCATGAACTGTCTGAGGCTTGTAGAACTCATCTATATATGCCTTGCCGAAGTTAGTATCCATGTAGTTTTTGATTGTCTCAATCCACTGCTTTTCCTTATCAGTGTAGTTGTTCTTAGGATTCTCTCCTGCTATACGGAATTTCTCAAGATCCTCTTTAATCTTATTGAAGGGATTTATATAATCCTCATAGCTTACCTGCTGCTGATCATTGATCTGATTTGTATTGTTCCAGTCATAACGATCAAGTCCCTTTGCATTTCTGATAGCTCTTTCAAGACTGGGATATCCGAATTTTCCGGCATCAAGAAGCTCTGCAACAGAATACTTTCCGGAAATCCATACCTGATTAAGTACATTTACATGATTTCCAAGCATTTCATTAGTAGCTGTCAAATTTGTCCTAATGCTCTCGGGAATGCCGCTTTTCTTTAATACCTTTGATATTTCATCCCGAGCCTTAATCATTGCATCTCTTAATGCAAGTTTTTCGGTTTCATCGGCATAATGTGTAAATCCGCCATGACCGTCTTTTGAATAAAGAATTCTCAGCTTATTTACCACATCGGAATATGCCGTCATCATATTGGCCATTGCATCCTGATTTTCAGGCTTTGCAAAATAACGATTACTTCTAAGAAGCATATATCTGGTATCGAGAGCGCCAAACGAATCAAGGTGAGGATCGTTCGCTTTTTCAAGAATCTGACGATCCTGCTCTTCATATGCATTTGCCACACGCTGCTCACGGGCATCAGTCAGAATCTTTCTTACCTCAGGATTGGGATCGATGTATCCTGCCATAATCGTATTCTCGTGATCGAATGTTCCGGGATTTGATTTTTCGCAGTCACTCATGGCTTTATCTGCTGCAGTCTTATATGACTCTACTGCTTTTTTAATAATACCAAGATACTTTTCAGCATCCTTCTCCGCAACTGAAGAAATATTCTCCTTGATTATTCCTTCATTAGCTTTGATTGTGCTTTCAAGTTCGGCAATCATTCCCTGCATAACCTTGATATTGCCTGCAGCAGTTGACTTATAGAATCCGTCAGGTCCGATTTCATACATTCCGTTAATAAAATCGGTAAGTGCAATTGCCTTTTGACGAATAGCCTGGAGAGCCTGTCCGGATTTCATCGGATTAACTGTCTTTTTATCATTCTTGCCGGCTTCCATTGTCGTAGTCTTTGAAAGTTCAATAATAGCCTTTTCAATGCTTATTTCACCAAGAAATTCATCTCTTGCAGGAGCCTTGAATACTGCAGGAAGAGTGCATACCTCAGGATGTCTTGAAGCCTTCTCTATCTGGACCTTCATATCATCTGCAACAGTATCAAGATTTTTTACTATATCCTCAAGGTTTTTGCGATATGATATAGCATTTTTATCAAATCTACCATCAGGGCCGACTGTCTCAGGAGCAAGATTAAAATTAAGACTCTCATCATCATTTCCTATTATCTTATCAAAGAATCCTCTTGTTGCATCCTTAATGGTAGTTGTAATATCGGTAAGCTTTCTGATATCATCCTGTGTCAGTGTAGGATACTTTCCGTCCTTTAATGTATAATAAGGTGTCAGATCGATATTCTTTATTCTCTCATGAATTACTAATGCAGCCTGGTTTCCGATTTCTGCATATCTCTTTATAAACCCGATAAGTTCAGGAAGCTTATCCGAAATACCGTTGCCTTTCGATCTGAGACCTGCAGCCTGGTTTATTGCCTTTTCTCTTCCAAGAAAGATATCATCAACAGAAACAGTCTGCATCATACGTCTTGAAAGGTTATCTCCAATGTATTTTATTGACTTATCATTTGATGAAACCTTGCAGATATTTGCAATTTCATTTAATTCATCAACTGCAATATGACGATAAATGTACTTTTCATTCGGAGCAGATCCAAGATACTTTCCTGTCTTTGCATATTCGGGATCTTTTGTTTTAAGATAATTATCGTATGCGGCAACAGCTTTTACCAGATTCTCATTAATTGTTGTAAATACAGTCTGAATCTTAGCAGAAGCATTATCAAACTGATTTTTATCCATCATGACAAGATTTTCTTTATCCTTACCTGTATAAAATTCATCAAGCAATTCAAGACACTTGTCAATATCCTTTGTAATAGCATCTCTCTCTGCAGATGTCTTAAACATGCTACTATCAAGATTAAGTACATAGCGGGCATAATTAAGTCTCTGGTAAAGGTTGGCAGGCTTATACGCTTTCTTAACCTCATTTTTTACAGCTAAACCTGTAGCTAGTTTCTTTGCATTTGAATCAATTTTCACATTAATTTTAGGTGGCATAACAAATTCTCCTTTCTTTTATACCTTTTACTTTAAAAATTTTATAATGTTTGCTTTAGCTGATCGGGAGTTTTTTATTTCTCTCTCTCACTATGGTCCACATTATATTCCCCCATGTGTTGCAAAAGTGTTGCACAATTTAAAAATTTTTAAATATATGATTTATTACATATATTAAGAACCTCAAAATGCGCCCACATACATTATTTTACCAAAAATAAATACCTACTGATATACAAGGCTTATGATAAAAATATACTAAATTTTAAAAAAATTCTTGACAGTTTATATTTTACGCAATATAATTTATTCAAATCTAAAGAAAACGCATATTCACGGGTTTTAATGAGAAGCTGAAAATATATACCTAAAAAACAGGAGGACAAACACATGGGATTTTATGATCAGACAGTAGTAGCACCGGACGGAGAGATCATCTCTATGGAGAAATACAGGGGCAAGGTAGTACTTGTAGTCAATACTGCTACAGGATGCGGCTTCACTCCCCATTACAAGGATATCGAGGCTATTTATGAAAAATATCATGAGGCAGGTTTTGAGGTCATTGATGTACCCTGCAACCAGTTTGCAGGCCAGACACCCGGTACGGATGATGAGATCCATGAATTCTGCTCTCTTAAATACAACACACAGTTCCCTCAGATGAAGAAAACTGATGTAAACGGTGAAAATGCCGCTCCTTTATTTAAATATCTCAAGAGTGAGAAAGGTTTTGAGGGATTTGGAAAGGGGCCCGCCGCTCTTGCCATGGGAGTCATGCTCTCAAAGATTGACAAGAATTACAAGGAAAACCCGGACATCAAATGGAACTTTACAAAATTTGTGATCGACCGTGAAGGAAATGTAGTAGCCAGATTTGAGCCTACTGAAAAAATGGAAAAGGTTGCTGCATGTGTGGCATCACTTATGTAAGCCATACTTAATGGCCTGCTTGGGGCAGCCTTCCGCACACTTGCCGCACTGAATGCACTCTCTGTCACATACTTTTTTGACATCCATTTTGCACTCACGGACGCATTTACCGCACCCTATGCACTTTGACTCATCGACCTTGATTCCATATACGGATATGGGATTAAACAGGGAATAAAGCGCTCCGAGGGGACATAAAAACCTGCAAAAAGCCCTGTGGCAGAATGCACACATAACCAGGATAAATACGAGTACTCCGCATTTCCATGAAAAGAGAAATCCAATCATGGAACGGAGGGACTCGTTTTTTATTAACAAAGGTATACCGCCCTCTAAAGTACCTGCCGGGCATATAAATTTACAAAAACCGGGATACTTAAATGCAAGGGGTATAAATATCACGAAAACCGCGAGTATCACATATTTTAGATATGACAACACTCTCGTTACTTTATTTTTCTTTATCTTTTTCACGGGAATCTTTGAGATCAGGTCCTGAACCAGTCCGAAAGGACATAAGAATCCGCATATAAATCTGCCGAGCATCAGACCAAACAGCAGGATGGTACCAAGTACATAGTAGGGTATCCTGTTTCCGGCTGAGAGGAGTCCTCCCTGGAGTGATCCTAACGGGCAGGCACCTACAGCTCCGGGACATGAGTAACAGTTTAATCCGGGTACACATACACCTTTGCTGTCACCTCTGTATATATGACCCTCTGCAAAGCCCTTAAAATTGCAGTTATAAAGAACTGCGGCTGTTACCTGGATACACCTTCTCTTATATGATATCTTCATCAGCCGATACCTATACATTCAAAGCAGACCATTGCTGCCCTGTTTTTTACATCTTTAAAACCGCCGGTCTTTAAACCGACAGTCAATAGTACAATTGCGATTATTAGCATTATTATCTTTGCGACAAGCTTCTTCATCATTCAAGACACTCCGCTATGGCTGAGCCGTACTCCTCATACATAACATCAGCTCCGTACGCTCCCACAAATATCTTGTAGATTACGCCCTTATTTATAATCAGTGTATAGGGAATTCCGTCTGTGGGATAATAATCCTCCACAGTGTAATACTCATCATATCCGATATTGTATGTATATCCGTTTTCGCTTACGAACGAATCTACATCAGCCTTAGTCTCGCCACAGTCGATACCGATGATTACAGCATCCCCGTCCTCATAGAGATTCTGGAGTGCAGGCATCTCGCCTACACATGGAGGACACCATGTAGCCCAGAAGTTAAGGAGCACTACCTCATCATCATAATCAGAGAGGGTAAATGTATCGCCGTTTACGAGTGTCACTGTAAAGTCAGGAGCCACATCTCCCTCCGAGAGCTCCACGAAAGGATCGCCTATACCTAAGGTAGCATTCGGGCGGTCAGGGAATTTGTCTTCTTTTATTTCCCCTGTGACAACATTTCCATCGTCGTCATCATCGTCTGCATCATCATCTTTATCATCGTCCCTGTCATCTTCAGACGATTCATGATGACCTGAAGGCTTGTCACTCTCCTTGCCGCCACAGGCACAGAGTGTGAATGCAGACAATGCTATTATTAATGCTGTGATTATTTTCTTCTTCATTATTTATTCCTCATAACTGCTATACAGTTTCTCAAGCTCAGGCCGGCATTTCAAGAATACCTCGGCGAGCTTTGCATCAAAGTGAGTACCTGAATCATTGCTTATAATCTCAAATGCCTTGTCAAACGAGAATGCCTCTTTATAGCATCTCTTAGATACGAGGGCGTCGAATACATCTGCGAGAGCCATAATACGGGCTTCAACCGGTATATCGTCTCCTGCAAGACCTTCGGGATATCCCTTGCCGTTTACCTTTTCATGATGATAGTGAGCCACATTTGTAGCTATCTTAACGAACTCTTCATCCTCGATACCGGTTAAGATGTTCTTAACTACTTTAGCGCCCTCTGCCGCATGAGTCTTCATTATCTCATACTCTGCATCGGTAAACCTGCCGTTCTTTCTGAGAATATCATCATCTACGGCAATCTTACCCAGGTCATGCATGGGTGCGCTTCGTTCCACATATCTTAAGAACTTTGCCGTGAATCCCATCTTCTCATTGATGAGATGCTTGGCAAATATATTTACGACATCACTTGTGCGCTTGATATGGCCACCGGTACTGCTGTCTCTTGACTCGACCATCATCGCCATACCAAGGAGTGTTCTGTCTTTTATCTCATTTATCTTCTTGGTCTTGTTCTCAACTTCTGATGTAAGGTCCTTGTTATAGTTCTTCAGCATGTTGACGTAGCGGCGTTCTTCCGTCACATCATTCATCTCGAGGACTATAGCTTTACTGATTGCAAACCTTCCCTGCTTAAAGAATGAACATTCATATATACGGCCGTCGTGTTTTACCTCTCCTGCCTTTACCTTGTTCTCAACAGAGAGAATAAATTTCGCCAGGTCTCTGCCAAAGTATTCCATGATCTTGGAATCATCAGGCAGCTTCTTTTCAAGGGCCGCCGTCTTTAACTCGGGAAATACTTCAAGTGCATGATCGTTACAGCTCTCATATCCCTGCTCATGATCGAATGCAATATAAACCGATGTATTAACCATCTGCTTTACGATTGCAGAGTTGTTGCTTACATCATATTTATGAACCTTATGCATAGCTGTATAAACAAGGATTGATAGGAGTATGAATGCAAGGGGCATGACGTCAAAATTAAGTCCAAGTATACGCTCTGTCGTATATGTGACAACGCCTATGCCTTCGCCTGCCAGAATGATGACGCAGTTTGAGAAGCTTACTGCATTTTTCCTGTTCATCGACAATATTGCAATGACAATGCTTGCGCTGAAATATCCAAACAAAGTAGCCAGATACACGGTATGGAAAGGACCGTATATCTTCTCCACCACAGTCATTCCCGCTACACGGTCAAAATCAAGTCCTGCATAAAACAGACCGTTGTGACCAATTGTACATACAAACATATAGAGAATTACCTGAAGCGTCAGCATGAGTGCCACGCACCACTTTTTCAGATAAATACGACAAATCTCGCATACGGTAAAAAAGAGCAGAACAGGCACAAAAATACCCCCGGTATAAGTAAGCTTAATACCGATAGAGACCTCTTTCAAAGTCTGAGCATCTGCGTAGACTATCCAGCCTCCGTTGGCTATGATAACCATTATAGTTGTAAGGCACTGAAAAATATTGATCCTCTCCTCAAGGAAGAGCACCCATAAGAGAAACAGAAATGCAATTGCAAAACAAGACCAGTAAAAAATCATCTACCCATTATTTCTAACATTCGTTTCGTGTTACCTGCGATATCTCCCCTGAATATTGATGAACCGGCCACTATCACATTGGCTCCGGCATCAAGTACCATAGGCAGATTATCAAAATTAATTCCCCCGTCCACTTCTATCTTTGTCTTCAAGTTATTTTCTTTAATATACTCTGCAGCCTTCTTAATCTTGGGCGTACATACATCAAGATATTTCTGACCTCCGAATCCGGGACGGACAGTCATGATGAGGAGCATGTCGATATCCTTAAGATAAGGGAATACAGCCTCTACCGATGTCTCCGGATTGATGGCAAGTCCCGCTCTCGCTCCCTCGCTCGTAATCTGGTGAATGGCATTCTTAATATTGTGTGATGCCTCAAAATGAACTGATATCAGATCAGCTCCTATATCTATAAATTCCTGTACATATCTGCCGGGCTCTGTAATCATGAGATGCACATCAAGGAATGTATCCGTATGTGCATTAATCTGCTTTAAGATTGGCATACCGTATGATATTGACGGTACGAATACGCCGTCCATTACATCGATATGGAGCCAGTCGCATCCTGCCGATACTGTCTCATCTATCTCTTTTTGCAGATGCATGAAATCTGCCGATAAAATTGAAGGTGATAAATAATTCATGATTTTAGCCTGTTAATACTTATTTTTTTCTTTATCTCTCTGCTCTGTATAGAGCGCATGATAATTATCGTATCGCATACGTCCGATATAGCCGTCTGCAAGAGCCTGCTTTACAGCGCATACCGGCTCATGGGTATGGGAGCAGGGATCAAACCTGCACATTCCCTCATACGGAAAGAACTCTCTGTAGTAAGCCTTGATACTCGGGCTCTCGATGTCTTCCATAAGCTCAAGTGCCGTGAATCCCGGCGTATCGGCTATATATGTATTCTCAAGATCCTTTAATCTGAATATCTCGGAATGCCTCGTGGTATGCTTGCCCCTTGCGGTCTTTTCGCTTACCCGCCCTGTCTCCATGATGTATTTCTCACAGAGTCTGTTAATGATAGTCGACTTGCCTACTCCGCTTGGTCCGGCCAGTGCCGTCATCTTGCCCTTAAGGAGTTCCTTTAATACCTCAACATCTTCGTCAGCCTTGGCTGATATAGAGAGAACGGGAAATCCGCAGTCCTTGTAATCATCTGCTATTGCAGCGATTTTCTCATCATCGGCTTTGTCCGATTTGTTAAAACAGATGATACAGTCTGCATTCTGCTTCTCGAGACATATTAAAAATCTGTCGAGGAGCTGAAGATTCGGCGCAGGCTTTTCATATGCCATGACAATGAGGACCTGGTCCACATTTGCTATCTCGGGACGGATGAGCTCGCTCTTCCTGTCATGAATAGCTGTCATACTGCCTGTCTTTGCTTCCTCATCCACATACTCAAGGTCTACTATGTCGCCGACAAGAGGTCTTTTATACCTGTCACGGCGAAGCGTACCCTTGGCATGACATTCGATGATGCCCTCTCCCGGTACATCTATATAATAAAATCCTGCGATTCCTTTAACTATCCTGCCTGTCATTTACGGTACCTTTGTGAAGGTTACTGTCGTAGGTCCGGCAGTCTTTGTCTCTATTACATCCTGAACTGTTACGTTGCCTTCAGCGTCTGTGACTTCTGTAGGCTTGCTCACGTTGTATGTAATCGTGTACTCACCTGATGCAATGCTGTAGATATTGCTGACATTGATTGCCACAGGGAATGTACTTGTAGTTGTCTGGAAGAGCTGGGATCCGTCAGAGCCCTTTAATGTTACGACTGCATCGCCGCCTGCATAGTCGGAAGGAGCCGATACAGATACATTACAGTTGTAATATGCCGGCTCCACACCCTTGCTGGTACGGAGTTCAATAGTTGTACCTGAACTGACGGTGAGTCCTGCTGAATAACTCTGGTAGCATACCATGCCTACAGGAACTGTTGCCGAGTACTCATCAGTCGTAAAGTTTACATCAAGTCCTGCCTCAACAAGGACTGCCAGCGCATCCTCATGGGACTTGCCTATTACATCAGGTACTGTTACGGATACAAGCTCAGAACCGAGTGATACCGTGATGGTTACTGTCGAGCCACGCTCTGCAGGCTGACCTGCTTCAGGTGACTGGGATATAACATTATTCTTTGCTACAGAATCAGAGTTGGCTGATGCAACTGATACGACATAGCCGTCTCCCTCAAGCTTGGCTGTAGCCTCTGCCTTTGTGAGTCCCGTTACAGATGGAACCGTAGCTCCCGCAGTGCTCTGGTCTCCGGTTTCGGCTGTACCTGCGTCTGCTGTATCTGCACTTACTACGGCGTTAGGATCTGTAGTAACTCCTGTGGTATCTCCTGCTCCTATCTCGACTACCTCACCACTTCCTGATGAGAATATATTCGTGATACCAAGGGCACTGGCTACCACATATAAAAATACGCATCCTATTATGATGACTGCTGCCACAATAAGTATTGTAGTGAGCAGCTCTGCCTTAGGATTAAAGTCGTCATCGTTCTTGCCTGACTTTTTCTTGTTAGAGCCTGATGTCTGGGAACTCTTTCCTGACTTATTACCGCTCTTGCCTGATGAGCTCTTGCTGCCCGATTTTTTAGGAGCAGGCTCCTCTGACCTTGTCTTTTTCGGTACATACGGCTCAGGCTCAATATATGCTGCCTGCTCTATGGGAATGAGATTGCCGTGCTCGTCCTCAATATATTCCTGATATTCTTCTCCGCCTTCATAAGGGATTTCATTTGCCAGAGCCTTGGCTTTAGCCATGGACTTTCTCGGGTCCGTATCTCCCATCTGGGCATCAAAGTTCTCTCTGCGTCTTGTCTGTTCCTTGATGGCGCTGAGTTCTTCTTTTGTAATATCCTTCGTTACGCCTGAGACTGTATTATCTTCAATGCGCACAAAGTTTTCATCCGGACTGATGAGTGATTTCTTTAAATCCTCTATCATGTCAGGCGCATTCTGATATCTCCTGTCAGGGCTCTTCTGAGTAGCCTTTAATACTATCTGCTCCACGCTGATGGGAATCTCGGGAACAAAGTCTCTCGGTGACGGCATGGGTTCCTGAATATGCTTGATTGCTACTGCTACAGTAGTCTCACCATTAAACGGCACTCTGCCTGTAAGCATCTCAAAGAGTGTGATACCAAGTGAATAAATATCACTCTTCTCATCGGAGAATCCGCCTCTTACCTGCTCAGGTGATGTATAATGAACGCTTCCCATTACATTTGAAGTGATGGTATTGCTGGTGGCAGCCTTGGCTATACCAAAGTCTGTAACCTTTACCTTGCCTTCTTTACTGATAATAATGTTCTGGGGCTTAATATCCCTGTGGATGATATGATTGTTGTGAGCTGCCTCGATACCCATTGCTACCTGGATTGCGATACTCACTGCTTCCTTTACGGACAGCCTTGCCTTCTTCTCAATGTACTTCTTTAAAGTAATACCCTCGACAAGCTCCATTACTATATAATGGAAACCTGACTCCTCGCCTACATCATAGACGTTTACAATATTCGGGTGCATGAGACCTGCTGCCGCCTGGGCCTCTACTCTGAACTTTGATACGAAATCACTGTTCTCAGAGAACTCCTGCTTCAGCACTTTCACGGCAACAAAACGATTGAGCTTGTGATCTTTTGCACGATACACATCGCTCATTCCGCCGGTACCAATCTTTTCAATTATCTCGTAGCGCTCGGCTATCAGCATTCCTACCTTTATCATAAAAAACTCCCTATACGGTATCCTCTGTGAAGACCTGTAAAAGCAGGACAGAAATATTATCCTTGCCGCCCTTCTGGTTAGCACCGTCAACAAGACGTCTTGCCTTGTACTGCAGGTCTCCCGGTCCCTTCACGATCGTCTCAATATCTTTATCATCGAGCATATTTGTCAGCCCGTCAGAACAAAGGAGTGCAATGTCACCATCCCTGATGTCATCCACTTCGAAGAAATCAATATCAACACTCTCCACCACGCCTACGGCTCTGGTGATAATATTTTTATCCGGGTGGCTTCTCGCCTTTGAGCGGTCGAGTCCTCCCATCCTGATCATCTCCTCAACAAGAGAATGGTCAGTAGTAATCTGGCGCATCTCATCTCCTATTACATAGAGACGGCTGTCGCCAATATTGGATACGAGAAGCTCATGTCCGTCAAACGACGCACTGACCAGTGTCGTACCCATTCCTTTATAATTATCATCCGAAAATGATTTTTCCCTGATTTTTGTATTGGCTGTCTCTATGGCATCAGAAAGCAGTCTGATAGGTCTCGTCTCCTTGGAGCGCATTATCTCGGATACTATGATTTCCACAGTACTCTTTGATGCATACTCTCCGGCCTTGTAGCCACCCATTCCGTCTGCAACCATAAAAAGATTCGGCAACGCCCCTACCGGCATTTCCGAACAGAAAACGTAATCCTGATTCATTTGTCGCTGTCTGCCTATATCAGTCAGGCAACATGAACGAACGGACATAATTTTTTAATCAATATACCTTCTTCTTAATTGACCACATGCGCCGTCTATATCACGACCCATTTCTCTCCTAATGGTAACATTTATTCGTTTTTTTTCAAGTTTATTTTTAAAGGCCATGACTGCCTCTCTGGTAGACTCCTTATAGCCTCTCTCGGTCACAGGATTGACCGGAATCAGGTTCACATGGGCGCCTACTCCACCGGCCAACTTAATAAGGCCCTCGGCGTCTTCCTCTGTATCATTTACACCCCTTATTAATGAATATTCGAATGTGATACGTCTGCCTGTCTTATCGAAATAATATGAGCAGGCATCCATCAGTTCTGATATCGTATATGATTTAGCGACAGGCATAATCTCCCGGCGCTTTTCGTCTGTAACGGCATGGAGGGACAACGCCAGTGTAATCTGGAGCTTCTCATCTGCCAGCTTCTTCATCATGGGAACGAGACCGCATGTTGATACGGTTATGTTGCGCTGACTGATGTTTAACCCATTCTGGTCGGAAACCATTCTCACAAATCTGACAACATTGTCATAGTTGTCCATCGGTTCTCCGCTTCCCATGACCACAATATTTGATACTCTCTCACCTGTCAGGTTCGATACCTTATATATCTGGCCAAGCATCTCGGACGCCATCAGATTTCTCTCAAGACCGTCCAGAGTAGAGGCGCAGAACGAGCAGCCCATACGGCAGCCTACCTGGGACGATATGCATACACTGTTGCCATGGTGATATTTCATCCAGACAGTCTCAACCATGTTGCCGTCAGTAAACTTAAATAAATATTTTCTCGTTCCGTCTATCTTTGACTCCTGGACCTTTACCTCCTCGGGAGTGGCAAAGTAACATTTCTCTTCCAGGATTCCCTTAAGCTTGTCGGAGATGTTGCTCATCTCGTTTAAGGGGACATGCTTTACATGCATCCAGTCATAGAGCTGTTTTGCCCTGAAGGCCTTCTCCCCGATAGAAGTCATAAATTCTGTAAGTTCATTCAAATCAAGGGATATTATATCGGTTTTCATATATTTTTAATCTCCCTTCATATATTTCGAGATAAAGAATCCGTCACATTTATGGATACCGGGCTTAAGTAACAGGTATCCGTCCTTTAAAGACGGCTCACCTTTAAGGGCATCAGGTACATTTGTGAGCTCTGCTGCCTTCATACCTGGCAGTGAGAGAATATATTCCCTGCCTCCAATGTTTTCCGTATCGGTTAATGTACATGTTGAGAATATGAGTGTTCCACCCTTCTTAACATATCTGACTGCATTTGCCAGAATCTTTTTCTGGAGCCCCGCCAGTTCATTTATGCCGTCAAATGAAACATTGTATCTGATATCAGGTTTCCTTCCCATGATACCGAGACCCGAGCAGGGAGCATCACAGATAACCACATCAAATGCTTCCTCAAAATCCTTATTAAACACAGTTCCGTCATTTACGACTGCATCTATATTGTTAAGGCCCATTCGTGATATGTTGTCCTCTATGAGCCATACCTTGTCATCAGAGACATCGCACGCCGTCACATGACCGGTCTCCCCTGTATTAATGGCTACATGGGTAGCCTTACCTCCCGGCGCCGCGCACAAATCGAGAACTTTATCTCCCGGCTTTATCCCTGATAATTCTGTGCAGAGAGCAGAGCTTACATCCTGGACAGTGATTTTGCCGTCAGCAAATGATTTTAATCTGCTGACTCCTTCAAGTCCTCCCACCTTTAACATATATGGGAGATACTCTGATTCGGTATATTTTACGCCTGCTTCATCGAGTTCTTTCTTTATTAATGCTGTGTCAGAAATATTATTGACTCTGACCGATAATCCGGGCTGGGTTAGAAATGATTCAAGGATTGCTTTTGTCTCGTCGGCACCAAACTGCTTCATTAATATACCGACTATCCAAATGGGCATGGAATAATATACTGAGTAATAAATCTTTTTGCTCTTATCATCATCCTTAAGGGCAGGCCACTTAATATTATCCCTGTCTCGAAGGACTGCTCTCATCACGCCGTTTACAAAAGGTGCGAGACCTTTAAATCCCTTTTCTTCTGCGAGAAGTACCGATTCACTGCAGGCAGCATGGTCAGCTATTCCTTCCATATAAAATACCTGAAATAAGCCCATCCTCAGTATATTCCTGATAGCGGGCTTAATCTCTTTACCGTCTGTATCTGCGTACATATCGATAATGTAATCAAGGGTAATCCTGCGCTCCACGCATCCTCTTGCCAGCATTGACATAAAAGCTTTGTCACGGCTATCCATATAGTTGTACTTATCAAGGACACCCTTAAGCATCAGGTCAAATCGTCCACCTGCCTTCTCCCACTCAATGAGAAGCTCAAGGACTATCTTTCTCGTCTCTGATGCTTTCTTATTCTGTTTTTTATTATTTTTATAATTAGCCAAGTTTATCTCCGGGGTTAATCTTTACACCCAGCATAAAGTCATGGGCAGGCATTCTCTTTTTGCCTTCTATCTGAAGGGATTTGATGACGAGACTGCCCTCTCCGCATCCTACGGTGAAGGTATCTTTGTTTACGTCAATGACCTTTCCTGGTGTGCCCTTCTTATCAGAGACTCCTGCTTCCCAGATCTTGAGATTCTTACTATTTAACGAAGTAAATGTTCCGGGCCATGGATTACAGCCTCTTATGAGACGCTCAAGCTCCGCTGCCGATTTTGCGAAATCTATACGGCCCATATCCTTCGAGAGCATCTTTGCATATGTGCTCTCATCATCATTCTGCTTTGTATATGTAACCTCTCCACTCTCGATTAAAGGCAGAGTCCTTACCATCAGGTCGCCGCCTTCTTTGGCAAGCTTTTCAAAGAGGCTTCCGCCTGTCTCATTATCTTCTATCTTTACACGGCTTACAGCCACCATGTCTCCTGTATCGAGGCCTACATCCATCTTCATGATAGTGACGCCTGTCTCCTCGTCACCGTCTATTATTGACCACTGGATAGGAGCCGCGCCTCTGTACTTTGGAAGTAAGGACGCATGGATATTAAAGCATCCGAGTCTTGGCATATCGAGTATGCTCTTTGGCAGTATCTGACCAAACGCCGCAACTACAAATACATCTGCAGGATTCTCTTTCATGAAATCCTCCAGATATTTTACAGATTCTTCGTTTTTTATTCTCACAGGCTGATATACGGGAAGATTATGCTCCTTAGCAAGAATCTTTACATCGCTCTCCGCAATCCCCTTGCCCCTGCCTTTTTCCTTGTCAGGCTGGGTGATGACGAGAGTTATCTCGTGGCCTGCATCTATCAGACTCTTAAGGGCGACTGCCGCAAAGTCCGGCGTACCCATAAATACTATCTTCATTATTCATCATCCTCATCATGCTTTACTTCCATGAGTTCGCCCTCAACCTTCTCCACATAGAGATGGCCATCGAGATGATCGAGTTCGTGGCAGATAGCTCTTGCGAGGAGCTCATGACCTTCCACTTCTATCTGCTCCATGTTCTCGTTATATGCAACGCACTTTACGTCCATGGGTCTTGTGACATTTCCTGCCTTTCCGGGTACTGAGAGACAACCCTCATTTCCTGTCTGCTCACCGCTTGTCTCAACAATCTTTGGATTAATCAGAATTATGGGCTGATCTCCTTCCGGTGATACATCGATTACAACGATTCTCTTTAATACACCTATCTGGGGAGCAGCGAGTCCCACGCCGTTTGCTTCATACATGGTATCAAGCATGTCGTCGATGAGTTCTCTTGTATGATCATTTACTTCAGTTACTTCCCTGCATACTTTATTAAGTACAGGATCGCCAATTTCTCTGATTTTTCGAAGTGCCATTTTTAATCCTCCTAAAAACTGCTGACAGGGTCGAGATCAAACTGCAGCATCATTTTATCTTTAATATTATCTCTCGTATTTTTGAAATACTCTTCCGCCATGTCCTTTACGGCTATGAGTTCATCATCACTCTCGCTCTTTAAATGAATGACTGCCCTGTGGACATCCTTTATTTTAGAGAGCACCGCTTTTGACGGACCTATGATGAATATATTATCAGATTTGACTGTTTTTATATAGTCTGACAATTCATGAGCATATCTCATTAGGTGTTCTTCATCGTCACCAAAGAGCTGAAGCGATAGCATATGGGATACAGGCGGATAATCAGCCATCTCCCTAAAGAGCATCTCCTCTTCATAGAAGCCTTCATAATCCTGGTCTGATGCATGCTTTATCGCATAATTCTCCGGCTTGTATGTCTGGATAACCACGTCACCTGACTTGGCACCCCTGCCTGCCCGGCCTGCTGCCTGGGCAATCAGCTGAAATGTTCGCTCTGCTGAATGATAGTCAGCTGCATAAAGGGACATGTCCGCTGCGATGACACCTACAAGTGTGACATTCGGAAAGTCGTGACCTTTTACAATCATCTGGGTACCTACAAGTACATCGGCCTCGCCTCCCGAAAATGATGAGAGTATCCTGTCATAATCATCTTTATTCTTGGTGGTATCCCCATCCATTCGAAGAACTCTAAGGGACGGCCACATCTTCTTAATCTCCTGCTCTATCTTCTCGGTACCGGCACGAAATCCCGCGAAATATTTTGAACCACACTCGGGGCATACTTCGGGCTTTGGTATCTCATATCCGCAGTAATGGCATACCATGCTGTTTACCCTGCCAGCCGGACGGATTACCTTCTGCACATCACTGCCACTGTTTCCTGTAAGGTGCTCTGACATTGATACCTCGCAGTGAGGACACTTAAGTACATATCCGCACTCCCTGCATGATACGAAGCCTACAAATCCTCGCCGGTTTATAAAGAGCATGGTCTGCTCGCCCTTTATCATCCTGTCGGTGATGAGCTCCTTAAGCTTTGTACTGAAATAAGATTTGTTTTTCTTTTTCAGTTCCTCACGCATGTCGACAGTATGGACTGTAGCCAGCCTGCTGCCGCCGTTCCTGTTTTTCATGACTTCCAGAGCATAGTCACCTTTCTTCGCTTTGTAATATGAATCCATGGAAGGCGTCGCTGAGCCAAGGACGAGCACGCAGTTATTTACCTTTGCAATATGCTTTGCCACGTCGACTGCGTGATACTTTGGCATCTTCTCGCTCTTGTAGCTGTTCTCATGTTCCTCATCTATAATGATGATTCCCGTATTCTTAAACGGAGTAAAGAGTGCCGACCTCGGTCCGATGATTACATCGAGCTCGCCGTTTTTTGCTCTCTCAAACTGGTCAAAGCGCTCTCCGTCTGAAAGTCTTGAATGTATTACAGATACTCTGTTGCCGTATCTTGCATAAAATCTGAGCAGTGTCTGGAACGATAATGCAATCTCGGGGATAAGGACTATTGCCTGCTTTCCGTTTTTGATGGCATCGTCGATAAGTTCCATATAGACTTCCGTTTTGCCGGAGCCTGTGATACCGTGAAGCAGTGTCACTCCCGGATTATCACTGTGCATTCTGGTTAATATATTGTCTGCTGCAGTTCTCTGCTCGTCAGATAATGTTATATCCTTTTTCTCATATGAGCCTGACACCTTTGGTATACGGTACTCCCTTGATTCGGATACCTCAACCGTGCCCTGCTTTTCAAGAGCAGTCACCACAGCTGCCGATACGCCAAGGCGCTGCTTAATCATATCCATGGGCAGTGACGGACTCTGAATCAATGCGTTTAATAATGTCTTTCTCGCCTGCTGATTCCTCTTGCATGAGCCTATTATCTCAAGAGCCTGCTCCCTTGATACGATAAGCTTAACTGTCTTGTATGACATGTTCTTAATCTTTTTCTTAACAGGGAGGACTGTCTGGATACATGATATCAGAGTTGAGCCGTATCTCTTCTTCATCCATACAGCCAGCTCCATGAGCCTGCCTTCGAGCTCCACACCCTTCTCATTTACTGATATGATGCTCTTAATCTTTTCAGGCGGGAAATCCACCGTATCCTTAAGGGCTACCACATACCCTTTACGCACTGTATTCCCCGTGCCAAAAGGGATACTGACACCTATGCCCTCCGTCACCGACCCCCTGAGTTCCTCGGGTATCAGGTATGTAAACGGGCGGTCCACAGCCTCGTGAGAAATATTCACGATGACTTCGGCGTATATCAATTTTTGAATATCTTCTTTATTAATCATACAATTACTTATTTTACCACAAAACCCGGCACACAAAATATATCCCCCTGCACGCATTGAGCAGCGGAGCGTGCTCGTAGCGGGCAGGGGGATATATTTTGTGTCGTAGTTTTACGCGTTTACTCTGTGATTGTCACAGCACCCTTGAGGTACTCAACCACCTTGCCTGTCATGGCATTTGAAGCCATGTAGTTGTATCCGTACTTCTGGATATTCTCACTGTATGTGGTATCGTCCACTCCAAGCTCTGTGTAGTATGCCTTAACCTCTTCCTTTGTATTGGTGAGGCCTGCTGCCTTGTATATAGCCTGACATGCCAGAGTGTAATTAACCTGAGTTCTTGTCTGCTCATCAACGAATGCGTCGTACTCAGCCTGAGATGTGAATCCGAACATCTCATAGATCGATCCCATTGTCAGTCCGTATGATGCATATACACCTTTGTAGTAATTGAAGTTATCCTGATTAGTCTTCTCGATAATCTTCTTTGTATTGTTGTAGTATCCTTCAGGTACGCTATTTATTACACAGTTAAGAGATATGCTCTCGCTGATTGCACTTTCAAGATTTTCATCATAATACTCGTCGATTATGCTCTGTCTGTATGCATCAGCATCGGCGTACTCGGGATAATACTCACTAACCATTGCATCAAGCTCGGGAGCTACCCAGATTCCCTCAACAGTGATGTCATATTCTATTACAGATACAACCTCATTGCCTGAAGCATCGGCTGATGACTGATTAACTGTTACTGTGAATTCATCGCCGGGATGCTTTCCTGTGATTGCATCATCAACCTCTGGAGCAATCGTTCCGTCGCCGACTGTCATATCGTATCCACCGTCATTTGCAGATACTGTATCAAATGGTACACCATCCATTGTAGCTGCATATGTAACGTTTACCTTGTCTCCGTCTGCAGCCTTAAGAGATGAATCTGTCTCAAGAGTTGCGTGGCTGTCAAGCTCTGCCTGGATGTCAGCATCTACTGTCTCATCTGAGGGAAGAAGCTCTGCCTTTGAGAACGTCATATTCTGGTATGATGTGGTCACATAGTTATCTATATTTACATCAACGAGACCTTCACTCGTCAGATATTTACTGTAGTCCACGATGGTACTTCTGTAGTAGAGTACGATGCCTACGATAAGGGCTACAATAAGTACGGGTATAAGCACTGCCCAGAATATCGCAATACGCTTCTTTCTGCGTTGCTCCTTTCTCGCATTTTCCTGAGCAAGTCTCTTTGCCTTTGATTTACTGATATTATTATCCGTCTGGCTCATTTTTACGAATCCTCCAAATACTATTTCATTTAAACAAACCATTTACGAGTATATCATACTTTACCCATTATGGTATACTAAATAAATAGTTGTTATGAGAGGGTTATATTAATGGCTAAATGGATATTAAAAAGAATCGGAGCGGACTTCACGGGGCTTTCTGAGAAGCATGGCGTGAGTCCTCTTTTTATCAGACTCCTCGTTAACCGGGGCATCACGGACGATGCAGGTATCGAAGCATATATACACGGTGATGACAGTGTTTTTCACGATCCTTTCTTATTAAAGGATATGGACGGTGCCGTAAAGTTCATTACAGATAAAATCAGTTCCGGCAAAAAAATCAGAATCGTCGGGGACTATGATGTGGACGGTGTATGTGCCAGTGCTGTGCTAAAAAAGGGACTGGACCTGGCTGGTGGAGATGTGGATACCCGAATCCCCCACAGGATAAATGACGGTTACGGATTAAATGAAAATATCATCGATGAAGCCCATAACGACGGTATTGATACCATCATAACATGTGATAACGGTATATCCGCTGTAAATGAGATAGAAAAAGCAAAACAGTACGGGATGTCTGTGGTCATAACAGATCACCACGAAGTACCATTCACGGAAGTTGATGGTAAAAAGATTTATACCATGCCTCCCGCCGACTTTGTTGTTGACCCCAAACGTGAAGATGATACATATCCGTACCAGGGAATATGCGGTGCTTATGTGGCCTTTAAGTTTATAAAAGGTCTTCTCTACGGTCCTTATGCAGAGACTCTTACTAATTATGAAGAGATTAAATCATGCCGTGATAACCTGATGTCTGAATTAACAGAGCTGGCCGGCCTTGCTACCGTGGCTGACATTATGGAGCTCACAGGGGAAAACAGAGAGCTTGTGAAAAAAGGTCTCGCTCTCATGGCTGATTCAAAAAACACTGGCCTTAAGGCACTTATAAACAAAACAGGAATAAAGGGAAAGAAATTATCAGCATATCACTGTGGTTTTATACTTGGTCCCTGTATCAATGCATCCGGCAGAGTCGATACAGCTGAGCGCGCCCTTGACCTGCTCCTTTGCAATGACGAAAATGAAGCTTCCGTAATGGCAACAGAATTAAGCGAACTAAACGAAAGCCGCAAGACAATGACTCAGAATGCCATTAAGGAAGCAGTTAAATATATAGAAGAAAACAATATGACCTCCGACAAAGTCCTGGTCGTATATATACCTGACTGTCACGAATCTGTTGCAGGTATTGTTGCAGGAAAAATCAGAGAAAAGTATTCAAGACCTGTCTTTGTTGTGACAGATGGTGCAGAGGGCGTTAAAGGCTCAGCCCGAAGTGTTGAGAGCTACAACATTTATGATGAAATGACAAAGATTTCGGATATCTTTACAAAGTACGGCGGTCACTCTCAGGCTGCCGGCTTCTCCATGGCATCACCTGATGATGTGGAGAGGCTGCGGACAAGATTAAACGAAAACTGTACTCTCTCATTTGATGAACTCCGTGACATAATGTATATTGACGCAGATGCTCCGTTTGCATACTGCACTCCAATGCTCCTTGATGAGCTTGAATACATGCAGCCTACAGGTCACGGCAACAAGTCATGTACATTTGCCAGAAAGGATGTGGAAATCCTCAGCAAAAAAGTTTTTGGCAAAGACGGAATAGTCGGAAAATACAGGGTTAAAGATACTACAGGTGAGACGGCTGAGCTCACACTGTTTAACAGAAATGAAGAACTTGAAAACCTTCTTTATGATAAATACGGGGAAGATACTGTAAGAAACGGTTTTGCAGGAAAAGGCGGTATTACTTTCTCAGTAGCATACCATCCCTCATGGAATGAATATAACGGAACCAGAACACTCCAGCTCATTATAGATGATTTCTGCTGATATCTTTTGATATCAGCAGAATTAAAAATTATTTCCTCTTTTTCTTATTCTTATTATTCTTTTCTTTTTTATTCTTAAGAATTAGTACTGTCGCCACGCTTGCCACAGCAACTGTTCCAACCACACCGACAGCCACCAGTGTACCGTCATAATATCCACTACCGGGTTCTGTACCGGCATCATTGGCAGGAGCACTTTCATCGGCAATATTCTCTGACACAATATTTCCATCTTCCGATACCGAATCCGTGCCGGCCTCCGAATCACTCACTATCTCTATGCTTGTTTCTTCCGGTTCACCTACTATACGAATATTGTTGGCTGTAATGACATACTCTATCTTGGACGCACCGGTTAATACATCTTCTTCCACCCAGCATGCCTCCGAGGCAAATTCATTATATCCGCCGTAAAGTCTGACTGCCGTATCTTCATCAAAAGGTCCTGTCTGTTCATACCACCAGTTTTTCCCATCAGGATTACCCAGTTCTACCGGGTTCCCGTCTACATACAGTTCTACCGTAAAATCTGCTTCCACTATATCAGATGCCAGCACAACAGGGGTCACATACCATACATAATTAACAGGCTCTGCAAATGTGACGGATACTGATACCGTACCTCCCTCGACAAGTTTTCCTGATTTTGACGTTATTGCAGAGTTTGTCACAGTCTCATTGTCAGCCAGATTCTCTCCTGCATAACACAAACTCCAGTCATCACCTGCTCCTACAGCCACAAATACATCATATACTCCTGAGTCATCGGCATTTGTCATCAGGGGCAGTGAGCCTATAGTCATCCCCACTGTGAATAATATTGTCAAAACCGCTATTGTTGTTTTTAATAAATTTTTTCTCATAGCAATTAATATACAATATTTTATGTAAACAATAAAGTTTTAAATTATTTCAGACTTTACTACCCTGCCGTCCTTCCAGACAAGCTCCTTTACTGTCCTGCCTCCTCTTAATCTAAGGCCCCTTACACATCCGTTTCTCCATTTTTCCGGCAGCGCAGGCAAAAGCTTTATACTGCTGCCATGACTCTGGACCAGCATCTCTGCTATACCTGCAGCAGCTCCAAAGTTGCCGTCTATCTGAAAAGGCGGATGATTGTCAAAAAGATTGGGCAGTACCTGACGGTCTATTAACGTCTCTATGTTTTCAAGGGCTTTATCTCCGTCCCCGAGCCTTGCATACATATTTATGATCCATGCCCTGCTCCATCCGGAATGACCACCGCCAAAGGACAGCCTCCTCCTGATGGTCTCGGCTGCGGCGTCAAAAATATTTTTGTCAAATGATTCATCATCTTTATCTGTACATATCAGACTGCCGGGATAAAGTGAAAAGAGCTGGGAGATATGACGGTGTCCGGGTTCTGCCTCCTCGTAGTCTTCATTCCATTCCATTATCTGACCATGCTTTCCTATTTTTAAGGGTGCTATCTTTGTTAATACTTCTTTTAATTCATCTGACACACCCTCTTTGATACCCAGGATTTCCTCTGCTTTTATGCATGCATTAAACAGTTCTCTTATAATGGAATTGTCCATGGTGGCACCCTTGCATACGGTACCGTGCTCACCACCGGGGAGTATGTATTCATTTTCCGGAGATATCGATGGACTAATCACCAGGTATCCGGTATCCGTGCCATCAATATTTTTGTCAGATATTAGGAAATCAGTCAAAAACCTGGCAGCGCTCTCCATCACATCATAATTATCTCTTAAGAATCTTTCATCAAGAGTATAGAGATAATGCTCCCATATATGGAGGGACAGCCATGCACCTCCCATTACCCAGTAGCTCGCCGATAAACATACATCCTGAGGTGCCGTATCTGCGTATATATCCGTATTATGATGGGCCACAAAGCCTCTGCATCCATACATCTTTTCCGCTGTCACCTCACCGCTTACCTTTAGTCTCTTTAGGAGGTCAAACAGCGGCTCGTGACATTCCGGCAATCCGCAGTTTTCAGCGCACCAATAATTCATCTGTGTATTTATATTTATCGTATATCTGCATCCCCATGCAGGTGCATAATCCTGATTCCATATACCCTGGAGATTCATGGGCAGTGAACCCGGTCTGCTGCCTGCGATCATTAAATATCTGCCGAAATTAAAAAATCTCGTCACATGTTCATAATCCTCTATATCAAGGTATACCCTGTCAAAGAGTTCTCTGTAATCCTTTACATGATTTTCGTAAAGTTCCTCATATTCAAGAGATGCTTTTTCATTTAATCTTTTTATTACGCTTTGTGCCGGATCATCCTCGCGAAATGATGTATCGGCTGCCAGCAGTATCACAGCTTCATCTGCTTTTTTTACCAGATATGTATTGCCGATCTTTTCAGTCACGCCCCCTGATACGATAAGCTTTATACCACATCCGATCTTTACGCCGCCCTTTCCGCCTGCCGTTGCTTCCATGAGCTGTATATTGTCATCAAGTGCCCTTATGTCATCGCAGTAAACATTGTATGCAGGTCTCCTGCAGTTCTGGGTCTCATAGGGTGCCATTGCCCACGGCGTCACTCCTCTGCCAAGCTGACAG
>JAEEGL012804188.1_pt1 | contig 26359 bp, 23 predicted proteins | sample 9134231 | NCBI WGS metagenome assembly JAEEGL01 (sample SAMN16246548, study PRJNA631951) | gut metagenome | biome: gut microbiome; feature: rumen; material: fiber-attached | host: Bos | place: Iran: Karaj | collected 2018-10
AGCGTTGCCTCGTCATATCCCGCTACTATTCTCCGTTCTTTTCTCTCTGTTTTTCCGTTTCTCTCCGTTTCCTTCCGTTCAGGTAAGGGCGCGCAGAGGATAATGGAATTTGCCCCGAACAGGATAGATGAGGTCGCCCCGGGACAAACAATTCATGCTATTCCAGCTCCACCGTCGCGGGGGGCTTGGAGGTCACGTCGTAGAGGACTCTGGTGACGCCCTTAATGCTGCCGGTGATGCGGCCGGAGGCCCGCTCCAGCACCTCGTAGGGGACGCGGCTCCAGTCGGCTGTCATGAAGTCGTCGGTGGTGACGGCCCGCAGGACCACAGTGCGGCCGTAGGTCCTGGCGTCGCCCATGACGCCCACGCTCCTGGAATCGAGCAGGGCCGCGAAGTACTGGCTCACATGTTCTCTTTCGCCGGAGCTCTCGATCTCCTCGCGGAAGATGGCGTCGGCCTCCCTTACGATCTCGAGCTTTTCTTCCGTGACCTCGCCGGTGACCCTGATGCCGAGGCCCGGTCCCGGGAAGGGCTGACGCATCACGAGGCCGCGCTCGATGCCGAGCTTGAGGCCCAGTGCCCTGACCTCGTCCTTGAAGAGATCGCGCAGAGGCTCGACGATCTCATCGAAGTCGATGACCGAAGGAAGGCCTCCCACGTTGTGGTGGCTCTTGATGACGGCGGAATCGCCCTTTCCGCTCTCGATGACGTCGGGATATATGGTCCCCTGGGCCAGAACGTCGATCTTTCCCAGCTTCTTCGCCTCGTCCTCGAAGACCCTGATGAACTCCTCGCCTATCACGCGGCGCTTCTCCTCGGGCTCGCTGACGCCCGAAAGCTTTGCGAGGAAACGGTCTTTGGCGTTTATCCTCACGATGTTCACGCCCAGCTTCTTTCCCAGTATCCTTTCGACCTCGTCGCCCTCGTTTTTCCTCATCATGCCGTGGTCGACGAATACGCAGGTAAGACCGTCGCCTATGGCCTTGTGTATGAGTACGGCGGCGACCGAGGAATCGACCCCGCCGGAAAGGGCGCAGAGGACCCTTCTGCCCTTGAGGCGCTCCCTAAGCTCTTCCACGAGAGTCACGGCCAGATCGTCCATCCTCCAGTCGCCCGCGCAGCCGCAGATATCATAGAGGAAGTTGCGCAGGATCTGCCTTCCGTACTCGCAGTGTGTGACCTCGGGATGGAACTGCACCCCGTAGAGCTTCTTCTCCTCCAGGCTCATGGCGGCGCAGGAGCAGCCGGGGGTGGAGGCGATGGTCTTAAAGCCCGCGGGCAGGACGCTGACCCGGTCGGTGTGGCTCATCCAGCAGACGCTCTTTGCGGGGACGCCCTTAAAGAGCGGGCTCTCAAAGACCGCGAGCTCGATCCTGCCGTACTCGCTGACCGCGCCGGCGCTCTCTATGGTCCCGCCGGCCATATACGCCATCAGCTGGTGGCCGTAGCATATGCCCAGGACCGGTATGCCCAGCTCCAGTATCTTCGGGTCGAAATGGGGCGAATCCGGATCGTAGACGCTGTTGGGCCCGCCCGTGAAGATCACGCCCTTGTAGCCTTCCTCCGCGATCGCTTCGGGCGTCATCTTCCCGAAGGGCTTTATCTCCGCGAAGACCTGCTGCTCGCGCACCCTTCTGGCTATGAGCTGGTTGTACTGCCCTCCGAAATCGAGGACCAGGATCTTTTCCATCGCTTTCGCCCCCGCTTTCTAAACTTTAAGAGACGCGTCGATCTCCCCGGCGTCCGCGAGGACGGGCTCGAGAGACTTCAGATAAGCCTCGACCTGAGCCGGGCAGCGTCCGATGTAAAGGGAGGGATCCAGAAGAGCCTCGAGCTACTCCCTGCCGAGGGAGAATTCAGGCGCTTCGGCCAGTCTCTCCATAAGATCGCAGGTGCCGCCGGCCTTCATGACCGCGGTGGCCTCCATCGAGCAGCGCCTGATGACCTCGTGGAGCTGCTGACGGTCTCCGCCCTGCTTGACCCCTTCCATTATGAGGTTCTCGGTAGTCATGAAGGGCAGGAACTCTCTCACCGCGCTCTCGATGATCTTCTCGTTTACGACCAGGCCCGAGGCGACGTTCACGCATATCCTCAGGACCGCGTCGGCGCAGAGGAAGCCCTCCGGCAGGGAGATGCGGCGGTTGGCCGAGTCGTCCAGGCTCCTCTCGAGGAACTGGACCGAGGCGGTCAGGGGCGCGTTCATGGCGTCGGTCATCAGATAGCGCGAGAGCGAGCATATCCTCTCGCAGCGCATGGGGTTGCGCTTGTAGGCCATGGCCGAGGACCCTATCTGCTCCTTTTCGAAGGGCTCCTCCACCTGGCGGTCGTGCTGCAGGAGCCTGATGTCGTTGGCCATACGATAGGCGCTCTGGGCGATGGAGCTCAGAACGTTCAGGATGCGGCTGTCGAGCTTCCTGGGATAGGTCTGGCCGCAGACCCCGTACTGCTCCTCAAAGCCGAACTCCTCGCGTATCAGGCGGTTCATCTCGTCTATCTTCTTCTCATCGCCTTCGAAGAGGTCCATGAAGCTGGCTTCGGTGCCGGTGGTGCCGCGGCAGCCGAGGAACCTCATCGAGGAGAGCAGAAAGTCGAGCTCTTCGAGGTCCGATGAGAAGTCCTGGAGCCACAGGCAGGCCCTCTTGCCCACGGTGACCAGCTGGGCGGGCTGGTAATGGGTATAGCCCAGGGTCGGCAGGGCCTTGTATCTGCCTGCGAAAGCCGCCAGGGCCTTCATGACCGAAAGGACCTCCCTGCGTATGTATCTCAGGGCGTCGCGGTAGATGATGATGTCCCCGTTGTCGGTCACGTAGCAGCTGGTCGCCCCCAGGTGGATGATACCGGCGGCAGACGGCGCGGCCTTGCCGTAGGCGTAGACGTGGGCCATCACGTCGTGACGGACCTCCTTTTCGCGGGCGGCGGCGAGATCGAAGTCGATGTCCCCGAGCTTTGCCTCGAGCTCCGCGACCTGTTCGGCGCTCACCGGCAGGCCCAGCTGCATCTCCGCCCTGGCGAGGGCGGTCCAGAGCCTGCGCCAGACGACTATGCGGTTCTTCTGGGAAAAGAGCCCCAGCATGTAGTCCGAAGCGTAGCGCGACGCCAGGGGCGACTGATATCTTTCGTATTTGTCTTCCATTTCGGTTCCTCCGTTTTTCGCTCAGCTCATTCGACGGTGACGGATTTGGCCAGGTTTCTGGGCTTGTCTATGTCGCAGCCATTGTCCCTTGCCACATAGTAGGCCAGCAGCTGCAGGGGGATGATGGCCACGGCCTCGGAGAATACGGTCTCGGTCTTGGGTATAAAGAGCACGTCGTCGGCATGGGTTATTATATCCCTGTTCTCGCGGAATGACAGGGCCAGCACCTCGGCGCCTCTTGCCTTGACCTCAAGTATGTTGTTGGCGGTCTTTTCGACCAGGTCCTCGTTGCAGCAGACCGCGACAACGGGGGTGCCCTCCTCGATGAGGGCTATGGTGCCGTGCTTGAGCTCGCCGGCGGCGTAGGCTTCGGCGTGGATGTAGGAGATCTCCTTGAGCTTGAGGGCTCCTTCCAGGGCCACGGCGTAGTCGGTGTTCCTTCCGATGAAGAACATGGAGCCTCTGTCGTGGTACTTATCCGCGAGTCTGGGCACATAGGCCTGGCCCGCGTCGATGGCGTTCTGGATGCGCTTGGGCAGGCTGCATATCTCGCCGAGGAGCCTCGCGTACTCAAAATCGTCCACTTTCTTAAGCTTTTTGGCGGCGTAGAGGGCGAAGAGATAGAGGAGGACCAGCTGTGTTGTGAAGCCCTTGGTGGTCGCTACGGCGATCTCGGGACCGGCCCACTCGTAGAGCACGTGGTCGGCGAGTCTTGCTATGGTGCTTCCCACCACGTTGACTATGGCGAGGGTGGAAGCGCCCAGGCGCTTCGCTTCCTCAAGGGCCGCCTTGGTGTCTGCGGTCTCGCCGGACTGGGAGACTATTATGACCAGGGTACGGCTGTCGATTATGGGTTCTTCGTAGCGCAGTTCTGAAGCCAGCTTGACCTCGACGGGAATGCGGGTGAGCTTTTCTATGGCGTAGCGTCCGCAGCAGCCGGCATGGTAGGCGGAGCCGCAGGCGGTTATCACTATCTTGTTTATGCTTTTCAGGTCTTCCTCGCTGAGCTCGAAGTCGTCAAGGACTATCTCCCCGCCCTTGATCCTGGGGGCTATGGCCTCCCTGACCGCAGCGGGCTGCTCGACTATTTCCTTCAGCATGAAGTGCTCGTAACCGCCCTTTTCCGCCGCCTCTATGCTCCAGGCGACTTTGCTGACCTGCTTGGTTATGGGCTTTCCTATGGAGTCGTAGACGGTGACCCCGTCGTTCCTCACTTCGGCGAACTCGCCGTCATCCAGGTAGATGACGTTCTTGGTATAGGAGACCAGGGCTGTGACGTCGGAGGCAAAGAAATTCTCTCCGAAGCCCAGGCCGATTATGAGGGGAGCCGCCATGCTGACACCGAAGACCGTGTCGGGAAAGTCGGCGCAGACTATGCCCAGGGCGTAGGCTCCCTCGAGCCTTGACACCGCTTTCATTACCGCAGCCTTGAAATCTCCGCTGTAGCAGTCTTCTATCAGGTGGGCGACGACTTCGGTATCGGTCTCGCTGACGAAGACGTGGCCCTTGGCGCCCAGCTCTTCCTTGATCGCGGCGAAGTTTTCGATTATGCCGTTGTGGACTATGGCAAAGCGGCCGTCTCCGCTGACGTGGGGGTGGGAGTTGATGTCGTTGGGAGCTCCGTGGGTCGCCCAGCGGGTGTGGCCTATGCCGGCAAAACCGCTCACGGTACGGCCGTTGTCGGTCATCTCGAGCAGATTGGAGAGCCTTCCCTGCGCCTTCGCAACATTGATTATACCATTATTCAGGACAGCGATACCCGCGGAATCGTAGCCGCGGTACTCCATCTTGCTGAGACCGTCAAGCAGTATGGGCGAAGCGTTCTGTGAACCGGTGTAGCCTATTATTCCGCACATGTAGTCCTCCTTATGATGCTGTCCCTCTCGGGCCCGACGGAAACGTAGGTGACGGGGCAGTCTATGGCTCTTTCTATGAATTCAACGTAGCGGCGGGCCGCTTCGGGCAGTTCTTCCCAGGTCCTTGCCTTTGAGATGTCGCAGCCCCAGCCCTCCATGTACTCGATGACCGGCTCGGCCTTATCCAGAGCTGCCGGGAAAGGGAAGCTCCGGGTCTTTACGCCGTCCACTCTGTAGGCGGTGCAGACGGGGATCTTATCGAGGTAGCTGAGCACGTCAAGCTTTGTCAGCGAGATCTCGGTCGCCGCCTGGACCTGAACGCCGTAAGCGGTGGCGGGAAGATCGAAGGGACCCACCCTTCTGGGCCTTCCGGTCTTGGCGCCGTACTCGGCTCCGGCCTTTCTCAGCTCCTCAGCTTCGTCCCCGAACATCTCGCAGACGAAGGGGCCCTCTCCCACGCAGGTGGAGTAGGCCTTGACCACGCCCAGCACCTTTTCAAGCTTTACCGAAGGGCAGCCGGCTCCCACGGGAGCGAAGGCTGCGGTGGTGTTGCTGGAGGTGGTATAGGGGACTATGCCCAGATCCAGGTCTCTTAAAGAGCCCAGCTGAGCCTCGAAGAGGATCTTTTTGCCTTCTTTGTCGGCGTTTCTGAGCCAGGAGCCGGTGTCCTTCACGAAGGGCTTGATCTTTTCGCAGCTGTCAGAGAGCCACTTTTCAAGGTCTTCCATGGTATAGGGCTCGGCCCCGTATATTTTGGTCAGGGTCAGGTTCTCCCACTCCAGCAGGTCTGCCAGATGGGCTCTCAGGTGTTCCGGATAGAAGAGCTCGCCCGCAAGGACGGTCTTCTTTCTGGTCTTGTCCGAATAGAAGGGGGCTATGCCCTGCTTGGTGGAACCGTATTTTCTATCGGCCAGGCGCTGTTCCTCCAGGCCGTCCAGATCTCTGTGCCAGGGCATTAGCAGGGAAGCCCTGTCGCTGATCATGAGGTTTTCGGGAGTTAGGCTTACGCCCCTGGAGCAGACCTCCTCCATCTCCTTTACCAGGTTCTCCGGGTCAACGGCGACTCCGTTGCCCAGGATGTTGACTACTCCGGGCCTGAAGATGCCGGAGGGCAAAAGGTGAAGGGCGAACTTGCCGTACTCGTTGATAACGGTATGGCCCGCGTTGCCTCCGCCCTGATAGCGTACTACCGCGTCGTAGCCTTCGGTGAGCAGGTCGACCATGCGGCCCTTTCCCTCGTCTCCCCAGTTGATGCCTACTATTGCGCTTGCCGGCATGATTTCCTCCTTGTTAAACGCTGATGTATCGTGAACGATTTGCTATTCGTTCCGCTGCCTTTGCTTTACGTTCCAATATGCTGGTTTGCAGTCCGCTGCGCGAGGGGACCGCCGCAGGCAGGCAGGACGGCTCGATAACGCCGCTGAAAACGCTCCGGGGTCCTGCCGCGGAGACATCCGGCCTTTCCTGCGCTGCGCGATCCTTTGCCCCGCTTTCCGCCTACCGCACATTTTGATTATACAGGCTTGCGCGAACCCTACAAAATACATATAATATTAGGCATATCATACGTTTAATGTATCACAAAAGGAGGCCGGCATGGATCTCAGGACCCTCAAATATTTCACCGTCGTCGCCGAAGAACTGAACATCACCAAGGCGGCCCAGCTGCTGAACATGAGCCAGCCTCCCTTAAGCAGCCAGATAAAAAACCTGGAGGCAGAGCTTCAGACGAATCTCTTCGTAAGGGGCAAGCGCCAGCTGGAGCTTACCGAATCGGGCAAGCTGCTCTACAGAAGGGCGAAAGAGGTGCTGAGCCTGGCTGATAAGGCCAAAAGCGAGATAATCTCCATGGAAAAGGGCCTAGCCGGGACCATATCATTGGGTCTCGTCGAAGGCATGGCTCCCGACATCGCCGCCGAGTGGATCTCGGGCTTTCTCAGGCTCCACCCCCAGGTGAAGCTGCGCATACTGGACGGCAGCAGCGACGACCTGATAGAGAAGATGAGGAGCGGCCTCATCAGCCTTGCCGTCATCACCGCCCCCTACGACCAGCTGCTGCTCAACAGCTTCCGCGTGGGCACAGAGAAGATGGTCGCCCTCATGAGCCTGGACCACCCCCTGGCCAAGAGCCCCGGCGGCATAAGGGTAAGGGATCTGGCCGACCAGCCCCTCATAGTGCCCAGCCGCAGAGCTACCATAGAGAATATCTACCGCTGGTTTCGGAGCATAAAAAAAGAACCCCGCATAATATGCGAGATGGACAGTTACCTCGACGCCGCGGCCCTGGCGGGCCGCAGCGCCGGCATAAGCATATTTCCCCAGACTGCCTATATTCCCAACAGCAATCTGGTTTCAAAGGAGATAACGGACGCGGACACCCTGGTCGAATACCTCTTCGTGTGGCGCAAGGGCCATCCCCTGCCCACAGCCGAGGAGAGCTTTATCGACTACATCAAGGCTGTGATCGCGTCGGAACCGGCCGGACCGAAGCCTCCTACTGAGGCCCCAGCAGGCTCTTGTCCCCCGATCTCATAAGATCGGCGACGCTTACCCCGTCGAGATACTGATTTATCATGGCCTCAAGGCCGTTCCATAAGGGCCTGGTGCGGCACTCCGATTCCATGCCGCAGCTTTGCGGGCAATCCTCAAGGCAGGTAACGGGAGCAAGGTCTCCCTCGGTGAGGCGCAGTATCTCCCCAACCGGGTATTCGGAGGGCTCTCTGGTGAGCCTGTAGCCTCCGCCCTTGCCCTGGACACCTTCTATGAGCCCCGCCGAAACAAGGCTGGGCATTATTTTTTCCAGATACTTCAGGGAGATGTTCTGGCGCTCAGCCACCTGTCTCATGGCGATGTACGAGCCGTCCGAATTTTCGGCCAGATCGACCATGACCCTGAGGGCGTATCTTCCTCTAGTCGAGATCATCATGGCTCTTGCCTTCTACTGGTGCAGCGTGCAGGTATCGCAGAAACCGGTGCAGCCTTCGGGCTCGCCGCCGGGGAAGGGCAGCCCCTGCTTGGTGTAGTAGTCCATGAGGGCCGCCTTGATGGCCTCTTCAGCCAGCACGGAGCAGTGGATCTTGTGGGCGGGCAGGCCGTCCAGAGCCTCGGTCACGGCCCTGTTGGTAAGCTTCATCGCTTCTTCGACGGGCTTTCCCTTGATGAGCTCGGTGGCCATGGAGCTGGACGCGATGGCGCTGCCGCAGCCGAAAGTCTCGAAGCTCACGTCCTCGATGATGCCGTTCTCTATCTTAAGATATATTTTCATGATGTCGCCGCAGACCGGGTTGCCTGCCTCGCCTACGCCGTTGGCGTCGTCGAGAACGCCCAGGTTCCTGGGGTTGCGGAAGTGATCCATCACTGTATTGCTGTAAAGCGCCATTTTACTGCCTCCAATATTCTTTGATCATGTGCTGTCTTTTGCCGTTCTCCAGATCGTGCCAGAAGGGGGAGATGCTCCTCAGATAGGCGACGACCTCGGTGACCGACTTAATGATGTAATCTATCTCCTCTTCGGTGATGTCGGCTCCTATGGTGAGCCTTAAGGACCCGTGAGCCAGCTCGTGGGGCCTGCCTATGGAAAGCAGCACGTGGCTGGGGTCCAGATCGCCGGAAGTGCAGGCAGAGCCCGACGAAGCGCTTATGCCCTTATCGTCAAGGAGCAGCAGCATTGACTCGCCTTCGATGCCCTCAAAGCAGAAGTTTACGTTGCCCGGGAGCCTCCTTTCGGCGTCGCCGTTGAGTATGGAGTAGGGTATCTTCGAAAGCCCGTCGATGAGCTTGTCCCTTAAGGGGATGAGCCTTTCGGCGTCTGCCTTCATGGATCCGCAGGCCTCTTCGAGAGCCGCCGCCATTCCCATGATGGCGGGCACGTTCTCGGTCCCTGCCCTCTTTCCCCTCTCCTGGGCTCCGCCTTCGATGATGTTGTATATGGGAAGGCCCCTTCTTACGTAGAGTATGCCGCAGCCCTTGGGCCCGTGGAACTTGTGGGCCGAGAGACTCAGCATATCTATGTTCATCTCCTTCACGTTGACGGGTATGTGGCCTACGGCCTGGACCGCGTCGGTGTGGAAGGGGACCCCGGCTTCGCGGCAGACCGCTCCGATCTCCGCGATGGGCTGGACGGTGCCTATCTCGTTATTGGCAAACATGATGCTGACCAGGCAGGTGTCGGGGGTGATGGCCGCTTTGACCTGCTCCGGAGTGATAACGCCCTCTTCATGGGGATCGAGGAGGGTCACGTCGTAGCCCTCGGTCGCCAGCTTTCTCAGGGTGTGGAGCACGGCGTGGTGCTCGAAGGCGGTGGAGATGATGTGCATCTTGCCTTTTCTCGCGCCCGCCATGGCGCCAGAGACCAGGGCCTGATTGTCGGCTTCGCTGCCTCCTCCGGTGAAGGTTATCTCAGAGGGCAGACAGCCAAGGCACCTTGCAGCCCTTTCCCTTGCGTCGTCCAGGGCTTCCTTTGCCTTCTGGCCCAGGGTGTACAGGGTCGAGGGGTTGCCGTAGTTTTCTGCCATATAGGGGATCATGGCGTCTATGGCCTTTTGGCTCATCTTTGTGGTCGCGCCGTTGTCAGCATATATGTTCATTTATTCCTCCTTGCAGCCGGCGGGTCTTAGGCCTTGAGCCCCGCTTTCGCGAAGCTTTCATTTACCGACCGCCCGACTCGGGTTTTATATTAGCATCAATTACCTACCTCGTCAAGGGGTTTTTAAACCGGCCGGCTCCTGCGCGTCTGCCCGCACCCGGCTGTAAGCCCGCTCAAGCCCCGTCAATACTGCGGAAGGCTTCATTGCGCATGAGTTTATTCCAAACAAAACCCCGGGACATGATTCTGCCCCGGCGTCTATTGAAGGTATCAATTCGGGATAGACAGGCAGCCATCTACATCCTGTAGGTATCCTTTATTATATCTCTGATCAGTGCCAGATTTACGGTACCATCCTCACGGTCATAGGTCAGGATCAGGTTCTTCCCCGGGATTATGCCCGCTTCCCGGTATTTACGCTCTTTATATTCGCTGCGGTTTTGGTACTCTTCGCTGCTCAAGCCTTTGTGTTCATGAAAGATCAGCGCACCGTCTTCACTGCAGCCTATGATATCGGGAGACAGGCGTACACCGCTTACATAAACGATCTCGTCGTAATGATAGGGAATGCCCAGGGAGTCATAGATCCCGAGGATGGCGGCCTCCGATTTGGATCTGCATAAAAGCCCGCCCGGACTTACATATCTCTTGTTCTCAGAAAAAGACGCGTTTTCCGCGTAAGGCCTGCTTCCCCAGTCAAAACGGTCGTCAGGATCGATCTTCAGCCTTGCGTCAACAGGGAAGACTCCTTCTCTGACCGGATGCGGACGACCCCTTCCGCCTGCCCTGTGCCCAAGGATCACGGACGCTTTGTCCAGCCGGGCGAAAGACCCGGGCATAATGTCCATTATATCTTCCTCGCTAAGTGAAACGGAATCTCTGTAAGCCCTCTCGATAAGTTCTATATTTCGGTCAAGACGTTTCAGCTTCTCTGTCAGGTATCTTTTATGAGCAAGGGCCATGACCAACTCGGGATCTTTGCCGATACTCTTCCGGATACACCCGCAATCTGCTTTGTAGGACTGCCTGTAGACCGTATACCCCCTGTCTTTTATGATGAGCAGGACCCCTTTCGGAGCCCGGGACAACTCTTTTGAAACTTTTCGCCTTGTTTCCTTAAGATTGCTTAGTAAAGACCTTAATTCGCACAGCTTTTCCATATTAACTGAGCCGTCGTCCCGCTGATATTATACCATATCATGCTTTATTTGGCAATAATTGGCTGATATGAGTTCAAAATTTAAGGCTGTCCTCTGCAGCGTGCGCATTTAAGAAACAAAAGGAATTATTATTTGATACTTTTATGCGATGATGAACTTGAATTGTTTCAATACAACTGTCCCGCCGGCTATCTGCGCTGAATTGAATACGCAATTTGAAACCATGATATGGTCATCGTTTAGAATAGTTTCAAATAATATCCGCAGACCCGGATAACGATGACCGGCCCCGCGGCCTGATGCCTGTTTCCCTTTATGAGATGCGTTTTTCTAACGTTATTATGCCGCAAAAGGCCGAAAAAACAGTCAAGCCGCCATGCGCTCAGCTTCACGGATCACGGTGGCGCTCGAAATGAAAGAGGTGCCGATCCCGGCCCCGAAAGGACTGATATGAACGATTGAGGCAGTCTGATGATCTGTGCTAAAATATTGTAAAAGAGGTATTCCCGATTGAACTCAGAGCGTGACGAAAAACGAAATACTAAGGCCGAACGCCGCGAAAGACTGAAAAAGCAGAAGAGCGATATCGTTGATATGCTCTGCAGCTCATGGGACAAGGCGCCGGGGAATGGAACAGCGGAGTGGGCCCTTGCGGCAAAGTACCATCGGGGACTTATCTTAAGGATCCGGTCGGCGAGAAGGCAGAAAAATGTCCCCGCAAGGGTCAAAAGGGGCTGGGTCGAGGCTTTTCTTGCCATGGAAAAACACTGCGACAGCAGCCAGGTCGCGAATACCTTCAGGCGCTTTGCGGTGACCTGCACGGGGCTCGTTTCCGACTCCGAGGCAGATCTCCGCAAAAAGGTGCTCGAGCGCTATCCATATGTGCTCCGCGCCGCGGCGGAGCAGACGATAAAGGATTTCTGCAAAGACCAGCGCGAAGAAGACCTGATGAAGATGCTGGAAAGGAAGAACCTCCCTCTGCAAAGGCTCGTCACGGAAGGCCTCGGCAGCGTATGGTCCGTCTGGTATGTTCCTCAGGCGATACAGTCGAGCCTTAAGCTCCTGCTTGCCCTAAATCCCAAGGATGAATACCCCGAAGCCAGGGCAATGAGGCGCCATTTCATCCTCCACATCGGAGGCACCAACACGGGGAAGACCTTTGAGGGCTTCAAAAGGCTCAAAAGGGCAAAGACCGGCGTATATCTGGCGCCCTTAAGGCTCCTCGCGGTGGAAGCCCAGGAAACGCTTCTGGACGCCGGAGTCGACTGCAGCCTCACCACCGGAGAAGAAGAGGACGTGCGAAAGGGAGACACTCACGTCGCGGCGACGGCAGAAAAGCTGGACCTTAAAGCCCGCTACGACGTCGCGGTCATCGACGAGTGCCAGATGATAGAAGACCCTCAGAGAGGTTACGCGTGGACCAGAGCGATCCTGGGGGTCCTTGCCCCCGAGGTCCATCTCTGTGCGGCCCCGCAGGCAAGGGATATCCTGATCAGGCTTATAAAAAGCTGCGGAGACAGCTTTGAGATCATCTATCACAAGAGAAAGACTCCCCTGGTATTTATAAGCAGAGCGATAGACCTCGAGCATCTGCAGCCGGGCGATGCTCTCATATCGTTTTCAAAGGTCGGGGTGCTGAGCGCTGCCGAGGACCTGAGGAGGCGGGGCAAGGAACCTGCGATAATATACGGAGCTCTTCCATATACCACCAGGCGCATGCAGATGGAAGGCTTTCTTGAAAAGCAGACTGAGTACATAGTCGCGACTGACGCCATCGGCATGGGGCTCAATCTTCCCATACGGCGCGTGATATTCATGGAGACCGAAAAGTTCGACGGTACAGAGCTCAGGGATCTCAAGCCCGAAGAGATCCAGCAGATCGCGGGACGCGCCGGGCGCTTCGGCATGTACGACAAAGGCTATGTCGGAGCCCTCAGGGACCCTGAAATGATCCGCGCGGGGCTTACCGGCTCCGTCCCTCAGATCGAATATGCGGTGCAGGGCTTTTCAGACATGGTCCTCAAGGTGGATTTCGACCTTCTCGAGGTCCTCACGCAATGGAGCCGGATGCCTGCTCTTTCCGCGTACCGCAAGCTCGACATTTCAAGATACATAAAGATCATAAGCGCCATGAGGAAAAGAGGCTTCAGCCTGCCTAAAGAGACCGAGCTCAAAGCGGCAAACATCCCCTTCGATGAGACCGACGGTCCCCTTGAAGAGCTGTTCTTCGACTATCTCAGAGCGTTCGCGGACGGAGATGACATAGAGCAGCCCATCCTTGAGAGCAATGAACAGACGACGCTGCCCGAGCTTGAGCTCTACTGCCGCAAGCTGGACCTTTACTTCTCCTTCGCGAGGGCTTTCGGGGCTCCGATAGACTACTCCGGGATCGCGGAAGCCAGGGAAAAAGCGGCGGAGGATATAAACGAGATACTTATGTACCGCCTGCAGAACAACATACGCTTCTGCGAGATCTGCGGAAAGCCCCTTCTCCTGCACTCCAAAGGCCGCCTCTGCGAGTCATGCTACAAAAAGGAGCACCTGAGAAGACGCAAAGGAAGATGAGTCCTGAAACGCAGGCAGGAAACATTTCAGAAGGCCTGCTGCCCGGACAGGAAAGCGGGAAAAAACGAACACCGGGATGACCCCGGCGTCCCCGATGTAAACCAAAAGCTCCGGCACATGGCCGGAGCTTTTATGTGGAGCTGATGACCAGAGTCGAACTGGTGACCTCATCCTTACCAAGGATGCGCTCTACCTACTGAGCTACATCAGCATATTGTTCGGATTCCGAAGCTATCCGACAACATCAATTATTATAGTGAGGCATTTACTTTCTGTCAACAGGAAATTTGTTCGGTTTTCAAGGTTTTTTGGAGCCGGAACCAAGCCTTCTACTCGCTGAAAAATGCCCTCAGTTTTTTCCTGATGCGCTGCATGGCGTTGTCCACCTGCTTGGGCGACTTGGCAAGCCACACCGAGATCTGGCGGTAGTTGAGGCCTTCGTAAAGCCCCTGAAGCACCTGACGCTCCAGGCTGCTGAACAGCCGCGAGTCGGGCGCCATGATCAGCTCGGTCATCTCGCTTAATATGGCCGAGGCCTCGGGGTTGGACTCCATGCCGGCAGCCAGGGTCTCGCCCAGAGTCTGGCCCGGTGAATCGTCGGAGACCGGCCTGTCCAGTGAATAGGCGGTATTTAAGGGGGAGTATTTTCTTCTTCCGGCCACCTTGATCGCGTTGATTATATGGCGGTTGATGCAGACGTCGGCGTAGGTCTTAAAGGAGGCGCCTTTGGCAGGATCGTAGCTGGTCGCTGCCCTGAAAAGGCCGGTCATGCCCTCCTGTATGATGTCGTCGCGATCTCCTCCCATCATGAAGTAGAGCTGGGCCTTGGCCCTTACCGCGTCTTTATAGCGGTGAAGCAGCAGGTCCATGGCGTCGGCGTCGGAGGCGGCTCTTGCTGCCAGTTCCTCGTCGCTGAGTTCGTCGAGCAGAGCGCGCATTACCTGCCCTGCTCCCTGAGGGCTCTCTGTCTGGCGGCTTCGTACAGCACTATGGCGGCGGCGTTGGAAGCGTTGAGGGAGTTGACCCTGCCCTTCATGGGTATGCCGACGACCAGGTCGCACTTCTCCCTTACGAGCCTTGAGATGCCTTCGCCTTCGCTTCCGATGACCAGAGCGAGAGGCCCGGTGAGACCCGCGTCGGGGTAATTGACCCCGCCCATGTCCACGGCGGCGACCCAGACGCCCCTCTTCTTGAGCTCGTCTATGGCGGAAGCCAGGTTGCTGACCTTGGCGACGGGAACGTACTCTATGGCGCCGGCAGAAGCCTTTGCCACGGTATCGGTGAGGCTTACGGAGCGGCGGGAAGGTATGATGACCCCGTGGGCTCCTGCTCCGTCGCAGCTTCTTAAAATGGCGCCCAGGTTGTGAGGATCCTCGAGCCCGTCGAGCAGGACGATAAGGGGAGCCTCGCCTCTCTTCTCGGCGGCCTTGAAGATGTAGTCTATATCCACATACTCGTGGGCGGCGACGTAGGCCGCGACGCCCTGGTGGGCTTTGCCCGGACAGAGCTTGTCCAGGACCACCTTGTCGACGTACTGCAGCTGAAGGCCGTTGTCCCTCGCGAGGCCGGCTATGGTCCTGACAGAGCCCTCGCCGTCCTTTTGCATGAGTATCTTGTCTATGGGTCTTCCGCTCTTTATTGCCTCGGTGACGGGATTCCTTCCTATGACCAGATTGGGGTTCTCGTAATTATCGTCGCGGCGGACGCGGCCCCCGGATCTTTCGCGGCCTTCGAAGCCCGAAGCAGGCTGAACGTAGGGCTTATCGCCCTTCTTCGCGTAGCCTGAGCTTTTGCCGTGTTCAAGGCTGCGGGGCTTTCCGCCCTGAGCGCCCTTCGCGTAGGTCTTCTTTCCTTTTTCGCCCTTCTTTTCTTCGGCCTGCCTTAAGGCGAACCTGGCCATTCTCTCACTTTTAGGCATTTCTCTTGTACTCTCTTATATGATAGGTATAACCGTTGTCTTCTATGGGGCCGCTGTCCTTTACGCAGACGAAGCTGCCGTCCCTGTACTCGGGGAAATACGCGTCGGCTTCCTCGGCCTTCGCGTCCACCTCGGTCATGATCAGGTAGTCGGTACGGTCCCAGAAGAGCTTGTATACGGACTCTCCCCCGCAGATGATGGCGTCTTCGGGTATGTCGGGGAGGGGGACAGACCTTGAGATCACCACTGTGGTGCGGCCCGGCAGGGGTCTTCCCCCGGGGAGGCCTTCCACTGTCTTTCTCCCCATGACTATGAGCCTGCCCAGGGTCTCCTGCTTGTAGTGCTTAAGGTCTTCGGGGAGCCTGAAGAGGAGGCCGCCCTGATTCCCTATGGCGAGGTCTTTGTCTACGACTGCGATGGCGATCATTTTTCTTTCCTAGACTGCTACGGGAATGCGCTTTATCTGAGGGCCGGCCTGGTAGTTCTCAACGACGAAATCTTCGAGCTTAAAGTCGTAGAAGTTCTTTATCTCGGGGTTCATCCTGAATATAGGGGCGGGGAAGCTGGGCCTTGAGATCAGTTCCTCCACCAAAGGCTCGTGCCTGTCGTATATATGGGCGTCGGCTATGACGTGGACCAGCTCGCCGGGCACAAGGCCGCTCACCTGGGCCATCATGTGCATGAGCACCGCGTACTGCACCACGTTCCAGTTGTTGGCCACCAGCACGTCCTGGGAGCGCTGGTTGAGTATGGCGTTGAGCCTGTTCCCGGTCACGTTGAAGGTCATGCTGTAGGCGCAGGGCTCAAGGCCCATCTCCGACAGGTCCTGAAAATTGTATATGTTGGTCATGATGCGGCGGCTGTAGGGATTGTGCTTAAGCTGCCACAGCACGTTGTCCACCTGATCCATCTCGCCCTGGGAGAACTTGTACTTAAGGCCCAGCTGGTAGCCGTAGGCCTTGCCTATGGTGCCGTCCTCTCCGGCCCAGGCGTCCCAGATGTGGCTCCTCATGTCGGCCACCCTGTTGGACTTCTTCTGCCATATCCAGAGTATCTCGTCTATGCAGTTCTTCATGGGGGTGGGACGCAGGGTGAGAGCCGGGAACTCCTCGGAGAGGTCGTAGCGGTTCACTATGCCGAAGAGCTTCCTGGTGTGGGCGGGGGAGCCGTCGTCGGCCCATTTCGCCCTTACCTTCTGCCCTTCGGTGGAAAAACCGTTGTCCAGGATGTTCCTGCACATATCCTTGAAGATATCGTCGGCTTTGCTCATTTTTTCCTCCTTGGACCGGTCGGTCTAAGCCCTGGGCTTTCCGGCTCTCTTCCAGCTGGTGAGCACCCAGAGGGAGACCAGAAGGCAGATGACGGAATTGACGCGCCAGGCGGTGTTGTAGCTGCTGTAGGTGAGAAGGTATCCGAACATGAGAGGCCCTACCGCCCTGCCGACGGCTCTGGCGATCTCATAGAGGGACTGGCATCTGGCCACGTGGCTGGGGGGCGAATTGGCGGCTATGAAGGAGCCGGCTCCGGTGGAGATCAGTATCTCGCCCAGGGTCCAGACTATGGCGCCGGTGACTACCATGAAGGGGAACTTCATGAAGCTGTATGACCCGTAGCCTATGGCGTAGAGGCAGGTACCTATGGCCATGTTTACGAAGTGGTGGTTCTTCCTGGTGAGGCTCAGAAGGAAGGGGGTGCAGAGCACTATGACTATGCCGTTGGTGGTCCAGACGAAGCCGGAGTAGCGGGATGACACCTCAAGGCCGAAGAGGTCTGTGGTCTGCATGGAGAGCATGAAATTGGTCATCTGGTAGCAGATGGAGACGGTGGCGAGAGCCAGGATGAAGGTGCGCAGCAGCTTGTGTTCGTTGATGACCGAAAGCAGGCTCTGCTCCCTTTCGGGGGCCGGCGGAGCCTTTTGCGCTGCGGGCTCTGCCGCCTTTTCGGCCTGTTCCTTCTTCATCCTCTGCTCGGCGGCCTTCTTAAGAGCCTCGGACCTGCTGTAGTTCTCGCTTACGTTCAGGGCGAAGAAGGCGATGCCGGCTCCCACCAGTATGGACTGGATCATATAGGTCCACTCCATGTGACTGTAGAATATCATGCCTCCTATGGCGGGCCCGATGGCGACTCCCACGTTGTTGCTCAGATACATGAGGGAGAAGCATTCCCTGGGCCTCTCGGGATCCATGGAGTCGGAGACCATGGCGGAAAATACCGGGTTGCCCACCGAGGCGAAGAAATTGGCCAGTATCATCAGCAGTATCATGATCTTGTTGCGGCAGAGGAAGAAGCTGATGAAGTGGGTGGCGATCTGGAAGATGTAGGCGCCCACGCAAACCTTCTTGCGGCCGTAGATGTCGGCCAGATGGCCCCCGGAGAGCTGGCCTGTGATGGAGCACAGGGCCATGGCCAGCATTACCCAGGCGACCTTTACTTCGGAAAGCCCCAATATGCTGCGGAGTATGAGGGAAGAAAAGGCGTAGGTCATGCTTCCCACGCCCATGATGATCTTGCATATGCAGATCAGATATATCTGCCTGGGAAGCCCTCTGAACTGGTCAAGATACTTCACTCCTGTATTTCCTCGCTTCCTCTCTCGGTAAACAGGGCCGCGTCTTCCATGAGCGCTGCGGCTCTGTCCTTTTCGCCCCTGAGCCAGAGCCAGCCCAGCAGCGCTTCAAAGGCCGTCGCCTGCTTATAGGTGACGGCATCGGTGTTCTTGGGTTTGGTGGAAATTCGGTGGTTTCTTGCCCTCTTTACCAGGGCCAGCTCCTCTTCGGTGAGGCCTTCCTGCAGATGGCGCAGGGCTTTGGCCTGTGAAGAAGCGCATACGTATCTTACGGCCGCCCTGTGGAGGCGGTCGGCGTGGGAGCTTTCCGAGACGCCGGTCTTCATCAGCCTTTCGCGCACGAACAGCTCGTATATTGAATCACCCAGAAATGCCAGGGCTATGGGGCTCGCCTTGGGGCTGTTTGCCATAGCTCAAGCTAGGCCCTGTCGGCGTCGGAGAGCAGCCTTCTCAAAAGGCTCTTGCTTCCGGCCCTGGGCCTGACGTTTACGGCTCCCGCGGCGGTGCAGAACATCTCGTCGTCGGGGGAGAGCTTTTCGTCGGGCTCGGCCTTGACGATCTCTATCTCGTCAAGAGCCCTGTCCTCCTCTTCGCTCTCCTTTATTTCCGCTGTGATAAGGTCTTTTACGGTCATTATATCCTCACGACCTGGACGCCCTGGGGAGTGTCCTTGAGCTGATAACCTTTTGCCGCCAGCTCGTCTCTTATGCGGTCGGCTTCGGCCCAGTTCTTCGCTTTTCTCGCGGCCTGGCGGGCGTCGATCAGGGCCTGTATCTCCGGCTCGATCTCCACCTTGGGCTCCTGGATGAGAAGCCCCAGAACTCCGGTGAGCTCGGTGAGCAGGGCCAGGGCCTTTTCGGCGAACTCCCTGCTGCAGCCGCCGGCGATGGCGGTATTGATGTCCTTTACCAGCTCGAACACCGCGGAGATGGCGTCGGCGGTGTTGAGGTCGTCGTCCATGAAGGCGATGAAATGCTCCTTGTGGACGCCGAGCGCCTCCAGCTTCTTCGCCTCGTCTTCGCTCATGGAGCCGCCCTGGGCAGCGATCAGGTGCTTGAGGCTGGCTTTGCAGTTCCTCATGCGCTCAAGGCCGGCTTTGGCCTGCTCCATCAGCTCCCTTGAGAAGTTGACGGGCCCTCTGTACTGGGCGGAGAGCAGGAAGAAGCGCAGCACCTCTCCGTCATATTCCTTGAGGATGTCTCTTACCAGGAAGAAATTACCGGCCGACTTGGACATCTTCTCGTTGTCGACGGTGATGAAGCCGTTGTGCATCCAGTAGCGGGAGAAGGTCTGGCCGGAGAGCCCCTCCGACTGGGCGATCTCGTTCTCGTGGTGGGGGAACTGCAGGTCCTCTCCGCCGCAGTGCAGGTCGATGGTGGTGCCGAGGTACTTCTTTGACATGGCAGAGCACTCGATGTGCCAGCCGGGCCTTCCCATGCCCCAGGGGGATTCCCAGGCGATCTCGTCCTCGCTCTTTCTGGCCTTCCAGAGAGCGAAATCCAGGGGATCTTCCTTGACGTCGCCAACCTGTATGCGGGCTCCCGCCTCCAGATCGTCTATGTTCTGGCCCGAGAGCTTTCCGTAGCCGGGGAACTTTCTGGTCCTGTAATAGACGTCGCCGTTTACCTCGTAGGCCATGCCCTTGTCGATGAGGCCCTGAACGAAGGCTATGATGTCGGGTATGGTCTGTGAGACCCTGGGATGGACCGTGGCTTTGGTGATGTTGAGGGCCTTTACGTCTTCGTAGTATGCCTCGATGTACTTGTCGGCCACCTCCATGGCGGTGATGCCCTCTTCTCTTGCCCTGTTGATGATCTTATCGTCCACGTCGGTGAAATTCTGGACGTACTTGACCTTCTGGCCTCTGTACTCCAGGTACTTTCTCATGGTGTCGAAGACCACGAAGGGACGGGCGTTGCCGATGTGGATGTAATTGTATACGGTTGGACCGCAGACGTACATGGTGAGAGCCTTGGGGTTCTGTGGGATGAGCTCTTCCTTATGCCTGCTCATGGTGTTGTAGATCTTCATTTCGTGTCTCCTGCGGAAATCCTTCTGCCTTAGGGTCTAGCCTCTCTTCTCGGCTTCTACGATCTCAAGAGCCTTCTTTACCGCTTCATCGGCGTCCATCAGTTCAAAGCCCTCTTCCCTTCTGAGCTTGAATTCCACCTGTCTGTCGACGGCCTTCTTGCCCACGGTGATGCGAATGGGTATGCCTATGAGGTCGGCATCCTTGAATTTGACGCCGGGACGCTCGTCTCTGTCGTCGAGTATGACCTCGGCTCCGGCGTTCTCAAGCCTTTCGGTGATCTCTTCTGCCAGGGCCTTCTGGACCTCGTCCTTTATGCCCACCAGAGTCACTATGACGTGGTAGGGGGCGACGGACATGGGCCAGATTATGCCGTTGTCGTCGTGGTGCTGCTCGACCACGGCGGCCATGGTGCGGGTGACTCCTATGCCGTAGCAGCCCATGACCATGGGCTTCTCGTTCATGTTCTCGTCCTTGTAGAGAGCGTGCATGGACTCGGAGTACTTGGTCCTGAGCTTGAAGACCTGTCCCACTTCTATGCCCTTGGCGCTCTTTACGGGGGCTCCGCAGACGGGACAGGGGTCGCCCTCCTGCAGGAGCTTGAGATCGGCTATGATGTCGGCCTTGTAGTCGCGGCCGTAATTGACGTTCTTGATGTGGTGGTCTTCCTCGCAGGCGCCGCACATCATGTTCTTTGCGTTGACCAGCTCGCTGTCGACTATGATCTTGCAGTCGTGAAGACCGGTGGGGCCGGTGAAGCCTCCCACGGCTCCGGTGAGGGGGCCCATGGCTGCTTCATCTGCGAACTGCACGGCGAACTCGGGCACGTCAAGGGTATTGACCAGCTTGACCTTGTTGAGCTGCCTGTCTCCTCTGATGAAGACCGCGATGTATTCGGGATCCTCCTGGCCCTCGTGCCATACGCTGAAGAGCAGGGCCTTGATTGACTTGTTTTGGGGAAGACCCAGGTAATTGCAGACGTCTTCGATAGTTTTGGTGCCGGGGGTATAGACCTTCTCCATGGGGAGCATCTCTTCGTCGGGCATCTTTTCGTCGCTGAACTCTGCCCTCTCGGAGGTCGCCGCCATGCCGCAGCTGTCGCAGTAGATGATCTCCTCTTCGCCCACGTCGGCCAGGGCGCAGAATTCGTGGGAGCCCTTGCCGCCTATGGCGCCGGTATCGGCTTCGACGGGCCTGAAATCGAGGCCGCAGCGGGTGAAGACCCTGCTGTAGGCGTCGTACATATCCATGTAGCTCTTGTCCAGACCCTCTTCATCCTTGTCGAAGGAGTAGGCGTCCTTCATTATGAACTCGCGGCTTCTGATGAGGCCGAAGCGGGGACGGGCTTCGTCCCTGTACTTGGTCTGGATCTGGTATATGTTGAAGGGAAGCTGCTTATGGGAGCTGATGGATGAACGGACGGTATCGGTGAAGACTTCCTCCGCGGTGGGCCCGAGGCAGAAATCCCTCTCGTTGCGGTCCTTGACTCTCCAGAGCTCGGGACCGTAGGCGTACCAGCGGCCCGACTCCTGCCAGAGCTCGGCGGGCTGCATGGCGGAGGTCAGGATCTCCTGCGCGCCTTTTCTGTCCATCTCCTGCCTTACTATATCTTCGATCTTCTTGATCACGCGCCAGCCTAGAGGCATGAAGTTGTAGACCCCGCCTACCTCTTTTCTTATCATGTCCGCTCTCATGAGCAGGATGTGGCTGGCTATCTCGGCGTCGGAGGGAGCTTCCCTCTTGGTCGAGAGAAACATTTTTGATGCTCTCATTTCAGTTCTCCGTTTACTGTATGGTGTTTATCATGGCGACCGCCTGAGCGGCCATGGCCGTACCGTCTCCGGTAAAGCCCAGTTTCTCCTCTGTGGTGGCCTTTATGCTTACCCTTGAGACGTCTACGCCAAGGGCCTTAGCGACGGCCTCTCTCATCTGCCCGGTATAGGGGGAAATTTTTGGTTTTTCGGCTACGAGTGTAGCATCTGCGTTGGAAATTGTAAAGCCGTTTTCCCTTAGAAATTCAGCGGTCCCGGCCAGCAGGGCGCTTCCGCTCATGCCTTCGGTCTCGGGGGAGCTGTCGGGGAAGAGCTTGCCTATGTCGCCCAGGGCCGCAGCCCCCAGAAGGGCGTCGGCTATGGCGTGGGCTATGACGTCGGCGTCGCTGTGGCCCAGCAGGCCCTTTTCGTATGGTATCTCGACGCAGCCCAGCATCAGCTTTCTTCCGCTGACCAGCCTGTGCACGTCGTAGCCTGTTCCTATCCTCATCATCTTCGGCCGGTCCTCCGCTGTCGTTATCTTTATATTGGCGTGATCGCCTTTGGTTATGGCGGTCCTGTACCCCAGCCTTTCAGCGGCTGAAGCGTCATCGGTCGCACTGAAGCCTTCCTTTTCAGCGCTTTCAAGGGCTTTCCTCAAGACCTCTTTTTTCAGGCCCTGGGGGGTCTGGACCTCGAAGAGCTCGCTCCTCACCAGTGTCTTTTCGGCAGTCCTTATGGTGCTTTTGGGAGTGACCCCGGGGACGGCGCAGTCGGCGCCTTCGCTCAGCGCTGAAAGCACCCCCTCTATGACGGCTTCGGAAACGTAAGGCCTTGCCGCGTCATGGACCAGCACCCACTCGGCTTCTTCGGGGACCAGAGCCAGAGCCTTTAGGACCGACTGCTGGCGGCTTTCCCCTCCCGCGGTGAGCATAACATCTTCATGACCGTATCTGTCGAGAAGATCCCGCGTCATCTCAAGGTCTGAAGAGGGGGCCGCGACAACTGTCGCGCAGAGCTCCTTTACATGACAAAAGGCCCTGACGGCCTTTATGAGGACCGGAAGGTCTTCGCACATGAGATATTGCTTTTTTACGCCGCCGCCCATCCTGGTGGATGAGCCGGCGGCGGGAATGATCACTGCTGTTTTGGCCATGGCGCTTAGGCTCCCTTGGGCTTGGTAAATATCATGCGGCCCGCCGAGGTCTGAAGCACGCTGGTCACGGTGGAGTTGATGGTCTTGCCTATGAAGCGCCGTCCTCCCTCCACCACTATCATGGTGCCGTCCTCAAGATAGCCCACGCCCTGGGTGGCTTCCTTGCCTTCCTTAACCACAAAGACCTGCATGTCTTCGCCGGGAAGCACCACGGGCTTAAGCGTGTTAGCCAGCTCGTTGATATTCAAGACCCCGACCCCGTGGATGCCGGCGACCTTGTTGAGGTTAAAGTCATTGGTCACCACCATGCCCTTGAGGTTTTGGGCCAGCTTGAGCAGCTTTACATCCACCTCGGGGATCTCGGCTAAAACCTTGTCCTCCTCGGTGTTGTAGATCTCTATGCCGTAGTCGGTCTGGATCTTGTTGAGTATGTCAAGACCCCGCCTGCCCCTTGCCCTCTTGAGGGAATCGGAAGAGTCGGAGATGTGCCTCAGCTCTATGAGGACGAACTCTGGTATGACTATGTCGCCCTCTATGAAGCCGGTCTTTAAAATGTCGTAGATGCGCCCGTCGATGATCACGCTGGTGTCGAAGATCTTCGGCGACGCTCCGTTCTGCCTGTTTTTGGATCTTGCTGCTTCTCTGAGACCCGACCCGCCCGAAGACAGCACCTCCCTTATATTATCAAGGTTGATGCGGCGGCCGATGTAAAGCCCCAGATAACCGAGTCCGAAGTAAAGAAGCACCGAAAGGATAACGTTGATGTACGCCGTCTGCAGCACCTTGATCCCGTTAATAATCTGTGAGATAAGGTAGGCGGCGAACAGGCCGAAAATCATTCCGACGCCTCCGGTCACCATCTGGCCCACGGGGATCTTTGAAAGAGATTTCTCGAGGCTCTGGGCGACCTGTTCTCCACGGCGGTGAAGTGTCCCGAAATAACTGTAAAAAATAATACCGGATAAAGCTGTGACGAAGGACTCCAGCACCATGGCCTCAGTGCCGGTAAGGCTGATGCCTATGGTCGGGGAAAATTCGTCTACCAAAAGATTGGACACTCCGTAACCGAACAGCATTCCGCAAAGGCTGAATATAACGCGGAATACTTTTTTGATCATATTCTGTTTTGACTGACCTCCTTCTTTAAATCTTATCTATATATAAATGACAAGGCGCCGTCTGCTTTATCAGACCGCGCCGTCTATCATGCTGTCCGCATCGCTCTCGTCTATGTTGTTGACGAGGGAGATCTCACTGGCAAGTATCTGTCTCGCGTTGAGCAGCATCTTTTTCTCGCCGGTGGAAAGCTTTTTCTGCCGGTCCATGCGCAAGAGGTTTCTCACGACCTCCGCCACCTGACATATATCCCCTGTCTTGAGTTTTTCCATGTTGGCGCGGTTTCGGCGGTTCCAGTTCTCGTCCATGGGGGTGGACGCCGAGCTGAGCACACTCAGCACCAGCTCGATGGAGGACGGATCCACGATGCCGCGAAGCCCCGCAGACATGCCGCCTACCGGCACCATTACCTGCATGTTGCCGTGGGGAATGTGGAGAATATAGTAGGACCTGGTCTCTCCCAATATTTTCTTGTCTTCTATCGCTTCGATAACGCCGGCCCCGTGCATGGGGTAGACGACTTTATCACCTATTGAGAACATCGGTATCCCTCCGTTGACATTATATCAAACCGAAGAAAATAAGTCAACCGTCCTCAAAAACAATAGAATATTAGATTTTCACGTCAGCATCGATATCTTTTTCGGCAATTGGGAGACTGAACCAGAAGGTGCTTCCCTCACCAGGCGTGCTTTCCACTCCGTAGAGGGCCTTGTGGCGCTCAAGTATCTCCCTCGCGATGGAAAGACCCAGGCCTGTGGAGGTGCCGTTGGCCCTGGTCCCCTGCCTGCTGGCCTTCTGATAGCGGGCCCAAATGACCTCTTTATCCTCTTCGGCTATGCCTACGCCGTGGTCTCTCACCTCAAAGCGTATCCTGCCGCCCTCTTCGGAGAAGGATATCTCAATGTCTTTGGAGTCTCCGCTGTACTTGACTGCGTTGGAGATCAGGTTGGAGATCACCTGCTGAAGCTTGCGCTCGTCGCCCATGACCCAGACTCTGCCGGGCACCGTCGCCAGGCTTATCTTAAAGCCGTCATGCTCCTCGAGCACTCTGTAGACGTTGAGTATGCTTTCCACGGCTTTCTGGATGTCCACCGGCTGGTTTTCCATCTCTTCGGTACCTGCCTGAAGCTTGGAAAGGGCCAGTATGTCTCCGACCAGGTCTGAGAGCCTGTCGGTCTCCTCGATTATTACCTGAAGATGCTCGTCACGCCTCTCCTTGTTCTCGCCCGAGATGTCTCTGATGAGCTCGGCGTAGGACTTTATCATGGTAAGGGGCGTCCTGAGGTCGTGAGAAATATTGGCGAGAAGGTCTTTCTGCAGGTTGTCTGACTTGGCCAGCTCGTCCGCGGTAACGTTCAGGGTCTCTGCCAGATCTTCGATCTCGGCGTAGCCGGTGGATTCGAAGTCGACGTCGTAATTGCCTCTCGCCAGCTCCTGGGCCTTGTTCTTGATCTCGATGACGGGCCTTGCCATGCGCTTCGAATAGAGGAAAGCGATGACGGCGCCTATGAGCAGGGCGATCAGGGTTATGATCTTAAGCTGGGATGACAGTATGTTCACCGCAGGCCCCAGGGGAGTCAGGGATGTGATGGATACCAGGTATATGCTGGCCCTGTAATCGCTGTCGACCTGGGAGGCGTTTATCAGCATGCTCTCGCCGTTCCTTCCGGTCTCCATTATATAGCTGGAGCCGGATGTCTCGGAGCCCTTCAGACTCTGTATGGCTTGCCTTACGATGAGGCTGCCGCCCATGAACATGCGGCCCGTGCCTATCTGCTCGTTGGAGCTTATGGCAAAGCTGCCGTCCACGGCCTCGATGTAAAAGTACAGGTCGGACTCGCTGGAAAGCCGGGCCAGGTCTTCGCAGAACTGCTCCACATCGAGCTCTTCGGGCTGCGAATAAGCGGCGCCCACCAGCTTGATGCCGGCTGCAGCCCTCTTCTCCATGGCGCTTTCGTAGTACTGCTCCAGGAATCCGGTCTGCATGACCCATACTATTGCCATGAGTATGACGGCAAAGAGGACGAAGGTCAGGGTAAGGGTGGTCCGAAGGCTTGCCGATCTTTTATTTTTGGCTCTTTTCGGGCTCGCGCCTTCGTCAGTCTTCAAACTTATAGCCTACCCCTCTTACTGTGGATATCTTGTCGCGGCAGCTTCCCAGCCTTCCGCGCAGGTTCTTGATGTGGGTATCTATGGTCCTGTCGTCTCCGAAGAAATCGTAGCCCCAGATGTCCGAGAGCAGCCTGTCCCTTGAGAGGGCGATGTTGCGGTTCTGCATCAGGTAGACCAGGATCTCGTATTCCTTTAAGGTCAGGTCTATCTTTTCGCCGGCTACGGTCACTATGCGGGACTCGGTGTTGACTTCCAGCTCTCCCGACTTTAATACGACCTGTTTCTTCTCCTCTTCTCCTCTGTTCTTTCTGGCCAGGACAGCGGAGACTCTCGCCATCAGCTCCTTGGGGCTGAAGGGCTTGACCACGTAATCGTCTATGCCAAGCTCAAAGCCGAAGAGCTTGTCGTA
>JAEEGL012048899.1_pt1 | contig 26357 bp, 17 predicted proteins | sample 9134231 | NCBI WGS metagenome assembly JAEEGL01 (sample SAMN16246548, study PRJNA631951) | gut metagenome | biome: gut microbiome; feature: rumen; material: fiber-attached | host: Bos | place: Iran: Karaj | collected 2018-10
ATATTATTTTACCGACAGCAGTCTGCTGAATATCTATGTTAAAGAATCGTAAATGAATTCCGGACGGAGTATGGAAAACGGGCCGTTGCATATAAGTGCGACGGCTCTTTTAAGAATAAAAACATGAGAAAAATCCTTGAAATCTTTGTTTTATCGGGAATCATCGCAGTACTTTTTGCCGCATGCAACGTAAAAGAAGAAAGTACAGTGGGCCCGGATTCCGTAATCAGTCTGACCGGTTACGGGATTTTAAACCAGACGGCTTATAATTTCGTTAAGGCCATGAAAACAGGAAGCACATTCGGCTCAGAGGATAAGGTTATTTCTTTTCCGTATGAAGGTTACTGGGGAATCGAAGCAGCCGCCGAAGCGAAAAATGTATTTCTTCGTGCATACTCAAACATTGACGATGAACCGGAAATTGTAAGAATAACCTTAAACGGAAAGGGCGGAGAAACCGATCTTACGGATAAAATCGGTTATGATGATTATTACGAAATTTCCCCCGAACCCGGTGCATACAGGATTGATGCGGTTTTTGCGGCCGGCGGTATTGAAATTACAAATGTAATGTATATTTTTGTTAATCATGATGAGGCATGGCTTTGTGAAGCAACCTGGATGGATGAAGAGTCTTTCATAAAAAGGCGGGATGAATTCAGAACATTAATGTCCGGGGCAGGTGTTACACCGGAAAATTCGCTTGACTGGAAATCGGTAACTCATAACGGCAAACCTTATGACAATGAGGAATGGGCAGCTCTTTCCGGCGAAATTATTCCGGATAAGGAGTGCCCGGACGGATTTAAAGTGATGCTCCTTCACGACTGGCTTTGCGATAACACGGCATTTGACGACTATGCCCTGGATACATTCGGCACAAACCGCGCGGATTATTACGGCGATTATTCGGGGAAATACGATCTATATGATACCCGTGTCGGCGTATGTACGGATGTTTCCGAAGCCTTTATGATTATGTGCAGGTACAATGGTATTCCCTGCGTCAGCTGCGCAAATAACGGGCACCAGTGGAATGCGGTTTACATCAACGGGCTCTGGTATGAAATGGATTTAACGGATGATATGGTTAACAAAGCAGAAGACGAAGATCTGAGTAAATTTACGAAAAACGGCTCAGGAGACTACACGGCAATTGATATGAGTAACAATATACTTGAAGTTAACCCGGATTACTGAAATTCCGGAGAAAACGCAGAAGCTGTATTTTTTTATGGATTTATTATCCCAAAATGATATAATCGTTAAGAAACGTTAAATCGGTTTGGAACCTGCAACATCACAGAATAAAAGGAGAATTTCGAAATGAAAAAAATCACAAAACCACTCAGTCTCCTGATGGCATTGCTGCTTGCGGTATCGCTTTTCAGCGGATGTCTGGAAGATGAGAATGAGGGATACGAAGACTATGAAGAAGATTATGAAGAGGAGTATGAAGAAGACGAGCAGGACTACAGTCTTTTAAACCCGGAAGGACTGAAAATGAATTCGGTCCTGAGTGTGGATAAGAATACCGGAGAGATGACGATTAACCGGCCGAAACATGATCCGGAAACGCCGATGGGAGAAGAAGGGGCCTGGACGATTTTTGTTTATATCTGCGGTTCGAATCTGGAATCCGATAATGCAGCCGGAACGGAGGACATTAATGAAATGCTTTCGGCAGACGCCAGCGATAATGTCCGCTTTGTTATAGAGACCGGCGGTGCAAGTGAATGGCAGAACGATTACGTATCGGCAGATGTCCTGCAGCGTTTTGTGGTTCAAAACGGGGAGATTACCGAAGTCGGATCGGTCGAAAATGCGAGCATGGGAAACAGCAACACCCTGACGGATTTCCTTCGCTGGGGAATTACGGAATATCCTTCGGAGCATATGGGATTTGTGTTCTGGAATCACGGCGGCGGCAGCATCACGGGTGTATGCTATGATGAAAACTTCGATGATGACTCGCTTTCCTTAATTGAAATCGACTCTGCTTTGTACAGTGTTTTTGATGAAATGACCGATTCGTTTGAATTTATCGGATTCGATGCCTGCTTAATGAGTACGGTCGAGACAGCCAATATTCTGGCCAATTATGCACGTTATATGTATGCTTCCGAGGAACTGGAACCGGGAAGCGGCTGGGATTATACCGCAATCGGTAGTTTTCTGGCGGAGAATCCGGATGCGGACGGGGCAGAACTCGGACGTGCGGTCTGTGATTCTTACCTGGCATTATGCGAGAGCGTTGACCAGGGGGACCAATCGACGCTTTCCGTAGTGGACCTTGGCAATCTGGATAATCTGTTAATCGCATTTAACCGTTTTTCAAAATCGATGTACGAATCGGGAGATGATGCGGATTCTCTTTCCGGCATGATCCGTGGGATTAAGGGCGCGGAGAATTTCGGAGGAAACGATGATGAGGAAGGTTACACCAATATGGTGGATTTATCCGGTATCGTTGATGCCTGCAGCGGGTACTCTTCGGGAGCGGATGAGGTTAAAAAAGCGCTTGATAACGCAGTTGCATATAAAGTAGCGGGCAGCGACCATGCAAATGCCGGCGGTCTGTCGATGTATTATCCGCTGAAAGTCGGAGGTTCCAAGGAGCTTGCTTTCTTTGAAACCGTAGCCGTCAGTCCGTATTACATGTCCTTTATCGACCGCCAGAATCACGGGGCGGCAAATACGGGCGATTCGTATGATGACAGTTACTATTTTGATGAGAATTCCACCTGGAATTCCGGCGGTGATTATGTATATGATGAGCAGTCCGGAAACTATGTCAGCGAAGAACCTTCCGGCAGTCACTATGAATATGCCGATCAGATTGAAACAACCGGAGCAAGTCCATACATTACTTTTGAAAGCGAACCGGCTATTAATGAGAACGGAATTTATACCTTTACACTGACAAGCGAAGGACTGGATAATACGTCTGCGGTATATGCCATCGTTTATCAAATTACCGAAGACGGAAACAATTATTTTGAACTCGGAGAAACGTTTGATATAATTGAGGACTGGGAGACAGGAGTTTTTGAGGACTGTTTCGACGGATACTGGATGTCACTTCCCGACGGACAGAATCTTGCCCTTTATATCGTGGATTATGATGAGAACTGCACGATTTATACGTCGCCCATTATGTTAAACGGAAAAGAAACCAATCTTCGTATCCGTCATGATATCGGCGGAGATGTTACAATCGAGGGAGCGTGGGACGGAATTGACGAAAACGGTGCCGCTTCCAGAGATATTGTAAAATTAAAGGACGGAGATGTGATTGTTCCCCTTTATACCTTTATTAACGGCGAAACGTATGAGGATGAAGGTAAATATCAGGGAAGTGAGTATACGGTTAAAGGTACACCGGAGATTATATACGGACTTCTTGAGCCGGCGGATTACCTTTATGCTTTCGACATTGAGGATATTTATTATGATTATTATCTCACGGATTTTGTTACCTTTAATGTAGATGAAAACGGAGAAACATCATTCTATGAAGAGTGATGTCCGGGGGATGTAAATCAGGGTATTAATTTAGGGTGCCGGCCACTTTGGAAAAGTGACTGGCACCCGTTTCGGTTTTTATGCAAATATTTCGTTCAGATTCACGATATGATTCTTCCTGTCGGAAACGATGATGACTTTATCGCCCGTATGAATGCTGCTGTTGCCGCCGGGAATGATTAATTCCCCGTCCCGGATGATGGATGCGATCAGAACATTTTTCCGGAGTTTGAAAGAAGGTTCTTTAAACATGACGTCCGGCTTTGCAAAATCATCTCCTGCGGTAAACTGGATGACTTCCGCTTTATTGTTGGCAATGCTGTAGTATTTCTCAATTCCGTTCGGAGCATCTCCGGCTTCACAGTTATGAATGAAGCGTACCAGTTTGTCGACGGAAATCTCAGAGGGAGAAAGCGTGATGTCAAGATTAACCTTATGCAGAAGATTTAAATGCTTCGGAGAATCGATTCTGGTAAGAATCGAAGGAACATTTAAGGACCATGCATACATGCTGACGGACAGGTTGATTTCGTCGGTACTGGTTAAAGACACCATCGCGTCAGCCGATGAAATGCCTTCTTCCGCCAGAATATCGACAATCTCCCCTTCACCGTAGGATACGTTTACGGTGGGGTATTTTTCACTCAGTTCCCGGCATCTTTCGAGCTGCGGTTCAATCACCGTAACGGCCTTTTTCTTTTTTAAGAGCATCTGGATTAAATACTCCGCGGTGGTACCGCCTCCGTAAATAATGACTTTCCTGGCCGGATTCTTAACAATGCCGATTTTCCTTAAATTCTTAATAAGACCGTCGATTCCGGATACGACGGAAATCCGGTCACCTTCCCTCAGCCGGAAACTGCCGTCCGGCACATACAGTTTTCCTTCCCGCAAAACGGTTCCGACGATAATTTCGGCTTCCAGATCGCAGCGGATATCAATTAATGTTTTTCCCGCAAGAGGAGAATCCGGAAGGACGGTTACGGTAATCATCTGCATGTAGCCTCCGAATACACCCTCCGTTTTGACAAAGCCGGGAAGGCCGATGCTTAAGGCGGCTTCTTCCGCCATATCGTATTTCGGGTTCAGAATGTAATCGATGTGTTCTTCTTTCTTTAAGGACTCCCGCTCCGCGGCAAAATCCGGCTGGGACACTCTTGCCACGCAGCGAAGCACACCCAGTTTTTTGGCCTGCATGCAGCTTAAAATATTGATTTCGTCGACCGGAGTTAAGGCAAACAAAATATCGGCCGTATCTGCACCGGCGGCCATAAGGCTTGCTTTGGAAGCACCGCTTCCGACAAAACCGTTTACATTATAGCGGTCGGTTATTTCGTTTACTTTGCTTTTGTCCTTGTCGATGATAGTGATATCGTAATTCAGTCTTGCAAGCATCTCAATTAAGGAACAGCCGGTCCGGCCGGCGCCGACAATCAGTAATTTCATTGGGGGCTCCTTTGTCTGTTTTTCATCATTCTTGCACTTTTATGTTTCTCCAGCGCAAAGTATACCTTTTTGACGGTAAGTCCCTGTACAAGGACCGTGAAAAAGATGGTTATATAGGTGACATTCATAAAAATGATAAAAATATCCTCGGGCAGAAAAGCCTTTGTTTCGGTGGCAAGAGCCAGGGAAAGACCGCCTTTTAAAGCGGACCAGGTCATTAAAATTACAAATTCCGGTGCACTGTAGTTGCCGGGAATATTCTTTTTCCCCGTAAGCTGGGTACTGACACCCACGCCGAAAGCTCTTGCAAGGAGATTGATCATAATGGCGGCAGGTACTAAAACGGCAATCCATCTGCTGATATCAAGACCGATAACAATCATTCCGATCATAACAAAGAGGATGGAGTTTAACAGGCTTTCTATAATTTCCCAGAAATTTAAATAAAATTCCTCGGGATCCACAACCTTCACTTTTCTTTCCATTTTGGAAAACTCCGAAGAAAAATACATGCCGCAGACAACGGATGCGATAACTCCCGAAAAACCGAAATGTTCGCAGATTAAATAAACCAAAGATACATCCAGAAGAGAAATCAGGATGTATTTAATCGGGTCCTTTGTAATTTTCATCAGTTTGAAAAGAACGAAGGATACGGCAAATGCAACCGCAACGGCACCGACAATTTCTTTCAGCATCAGAATGAGGAAATTGCTTTCGCCGCTGTGCATCACAAGACTTTTGACGAAAATAAAAAGTGTAACGCCGGTACCGTCATTAAACAGGGATTCGTTTTCGATAACGGAGCAGACATTCTTGGAAAGTCCGATTTTATTTAAGATGCCCGTGGCGGCTATCGGGTCGGTGGGTGAAACCACGCATCCTAAAAGAATGCAGGTTAAAAGATCCATTTTAAGAGAGAATATCCGGGAAACGGCATAGAAAAGCAATCCGTAGCAAACGGAAGAAAGCATGGTGGTAAGCAGGGAAAGCAGGCTGATGGCACGTACATTCTGGCGGAATTTGCGCATGTTGACTTTGCTTGCACCCGCAAAAAGCATGAAGCAAAGCACGCCTTCCATCAGGTATTTTCCGAATTCAAAATTTCCGAGATCATAAATAAAACCGGAAATGGCATCAATTTTTACGATTTTGGAAATAACGAGCAGAACAAGGGAAATCACAAACGAAAACAGGATTAACGCAATGTCGGACTGTATATGAAAAAATTTCTCATTGATGATTCCGATAACGACAATGAAAATAAAAATCACCAAAAGTAACTGTAATATGCTCATCGGTTCCGTAATTCCTTTTTATGCTTTTCGGTGTAACAACCCTGATGTTATGATACATCAAAACCGCTCTGTCATTCAATACCTCATAAATATGGGAAAAAGGTTATGGTAAGCATTTACGGGTTATGTTAAAATAAATCTTAGAGCGGGTTTCGCAGTAATTTTAATGTAATTGGCTTAAGGGGTATACGAATGGAAGACAGAAAAAGAATTGCCATACTGGTCGGACAGGCCGATGAGGAAACGCAGAGCAAATTCATTTCGGGATTTTTGGAATCCGCATTTGAATATGATTTTGATGTCTGCGTTTTTTCCATGTACCGGAAGTATCAGGATTCGGTGGAAAGAGAGGAAGCGGAATCCAATATTTTCAATCTTCCGAACTGGAAGGAATTTGACGGGGTTTTAATCCTGAAGGATTCGATTCAGACGCCGAATATTTCGAATGAAATCGAGAAAAAGCTGAAAGACGGGTATCAGGGGGAAGTGCTGGTCATTGACCTGGAAAGCGAATATTTCCCGAGCGTGATTACGGACGGATTTCAGCCGTCTTATGCCGTTGTGTCACATTTAATCGAACGGCACGGTTTCCGAAGGATTGCGTATCTCTCCGGAAAAAAATGGCATAAACACTCCATTCAGAGACTGAACGGCTACCGCGCGGCGATGGAAGACCACGGTCTTGAAATTCTGGATGACTGGGTTGTATACGGAGATTTCTGGTATGACAGCGGGGAACTGTGTGCGGAAACATTAATGAATTTAAAAGCCGGACTTCCGGAAGCCGTTGCATGTGCAAACGACTGTATGGCAATCGGACTATGCAACGCTTTTGAAAAGCGCGGGATTCATGTTCCGGAAGATATTACGGTGATTGGATTTGACAGTTCGGATGAAGGAAGAAGAAGCCCGAAACCGATTACATCCTGTTTTCTGCCGACGGTCAATAACGGGAAATATGCGGCTTCCTATTTCCATGCCAAATTTAAGAAGGAAGGCATTCCCGCCTATTCCATGAAGTCCAGGCTTTTTATCGGGCAAAGCTGCGGATGTCAGATTAGCACAAATGCGGCGGATTTTTATAAGAATTATTTGCGTAGCGAATGGGGAACCGAGATTTCCGAAGAAGGATTTGCGTCCGTATTTAACTCCTTAATGTCCAATCTTTCCTCGGAGACTTCGCTTGGCGGATATCTGAATACGGTGTATTCCTACATTTACCAGTTAAAGGATGTGGAGGAATTCTCACTTTTCTTAGCAAAATCCCTGGAAAAAATGGACACCCAGCCCCGTACCCTGGTTACGAATGAAGGATATCCGTCCCAGATGATTCGTGCCATCCGTTACAAAAAGGAAGGCAGTGATAATGAGGTAGGACTTAAGGAAGTGACGGAAACATCCGTGATGCTTCCGGAACTGTTTGCCCGGTCTTCGAAACCGAGAGCCTATTTCTTTACCCCGTTCTTTTATGAGAACCGGTGCTTCGGTTATGCGGTCATCAGCTACGGACAGAAAGCCCGGAGCTATGACGATGTTTACAGAAGATGGATGGGAATGATTGCCTGCGGACTTGAAAGCGTTCGCCGAAATCTGGTTATTAATTTCCTCGAAAACCTTACCAGGCCCGTGAATAAATTCGGTTTCTCGGAGAGGCTGAATGATTTAAACGAAGAAGAAAAGGAAGATTTCCGCCTTGTTGAGAAGATCCTGAACGGAAATCTGTTCCGCTATCATTTCCAGCCGATTGTCAGCGCAAAAGACGGAAGTATTTATTCGTATGAAGCACTGATGCGTTCCGATACGGAGAAATTCGTTTCCCCGCTTGATATTATCAAATACGCCGGCATGATGAACCGATTAACCGATGTGGAAAAAGCAACTTTCTTAAATATCCTTTCCATCGTCGAAGAACAGAAGGTCATTTTTGAAGGCAGGAAAGTATTTATCAACAGCATTCCGGGAATTAAGATTCTCGATGAGGATGCAAAGAAGATTTCCGGATATCTGGAAAAAGACGCCAATTCCGTTGTAGTGGAACTGACGGAAGAAGCGGAATTGGACGACAGGGAACTTCAGACTACCAAGGATTTCTACCGGAATCTCGGCATTGAACTGGCTGTTGACGATTACGGAACCGGCTATTCGAATGTTGCGAATCTTTTACGTTACATGCCGAATTATGTAAAAATCGACCGGTCGCTTCTCAGTGAAATTCAGAATAAAACCCAGAAGCAGCATTTTGTCCGTGAAATTATCGAATTCTGCCATGACAACGGAATTCTGGCTTTAGCGGAAGGAATCGAAACCAGAGAAGAACTCCAGACCGTTATTTTGCTCGGAGTGGATTTAATTCAGGGTTATTATACCGCCAGACCGGCAGCCGAAGTGAGGAAGGAAATCGATGAGAAAGTCCGTCGGGAAATCATTTCCTTTAAACAGGAACAGGAGGACGGACAGAGAAAGCACATCTATATTGCGGGCAGAACCAACCGTGTTTCGTTAAACTCTTTGGCAAGAAGCGGAAATACGGATATTTTGATCGGATCCGGCAATATGGTATATAAAGACCTTTCCATTATCGGAACCCCCGGACTGAAAACAGATATCCATATGCGGATTGAGGCCGGTTATGAGGGAAGAATCACGCTCGAAGATGTATATTTTGCCAATGTAAAGAATCGTCCCTGCATCGAAATCGGGCCGGGTGCAAAGGTTTCGCTCATATTAAAAGGAGAGAACCATTTTTATGACGGCGGCATACAGGTGCCGGATGACAGCAGGCTGACGCTGGAAGGAGACGGAAATCTGTCGATTGTTTTAAATGCTCCCGATTCGTTTGGAATCGGAAATTATACGGATCTTCCTCATGGTGAGATTATCTTCCTTCAGGAGGGCGAGGTTCACATTATGTCGAAAGGAAAAGAAGGAATCTGTATCGGATCCGGTCTCGGCGGAAAAACACATATTCTAAGAGGCAAGTATAATCTCGAGGGCAATGGCGATAACTGTGTCGGAATCGGATCGTTAAACGGTACGGAAGACATTCACGTTGAGTCCTGCCTTCTGGAACTGGATATTTCCGCAACCATGGCAGTCGGAATCGGCTCCTTTAATGAGGATGCGAAGGTGACAATCAGCCGCACGGCACTCAGATGTTCCATGTCCGGCAGGGAAGTTGTCGGAATCGGTACTTTGAAAGGGAAAGTGGCAGATGTGGCGTGCGATAACGGAAATTTTGCGGTAAATCTGCGTGCGGAGCGGGCAGCCTGCCTCGGTGCCATGAACGGAAAAACTGTAATCAATGTTCAGAACGCTTCGTTTCAGACCATATGCAACGGACATGATGCGTTCGCATTCGGATGCAACAGTCCGGATACGCAGATTCGCCTGGAAAACGGCGAAATCAGGGCGGATGTATGGAATGAAAGCGGATGGATCACGAAAGCGGATGTGGAGAATTTCTATTATAAAAACGGAAGACTGAGAAGAAGGGTGAACGGGGAAGACAAGCCGGATATTACGGATAATCCGTAAGCATCCGAAACAAAGTAAAAAGCCCCGGTTTTAATTAAGAATCACAGAAGAGTAAAAGAAGAATAAAAGGGGAACCGGCAAAAGGAGAATGATTGAAAAAGAAAGGAATCGGGCATGAGAAAATCAGGCATTAAGAAAACGGGAATTATACTGTTAAGCGCATGTGTTTTATTTAACAGCATGATACTTCCGGCAACCGCTTCGGAGAATCCTTCGGAAGAAGTAGTTTCGGAGGTGATTTCCGAAGAGGATTCGGAAACATCGGAAGAGGTAAGTGAGGATATTTCCGAAAAAGAATCCGAAGAAGCAAGCGAGGAAACATCCGAAAAGTCATCCGAAGAAGCAAGTGAGGAAACCTCCGAGAAGAATTCGGACAAATCTTCGGAGGTAACATCCGAAGATGCATTCGAAGACACATCCGAGGAGGATGAGATTTCTTCCGAAGAGTTGTCGGATGCGGAAGAGGAAGGGGATGAACTCGGGGCTTCGCAGCGAATTACGAATCTTCAGTGGCATAAGGAAGGATATGTGACTTTCACTTACGGGACATCTAATTACAACTGGGAATCGATTCGTGTCAGTTATGAGGGAATGGAAGTTTATACCCTCAGCGCTGAGTTAAAGAATAATACAACCCAGCATATTCAGTGTGCTTTTAATGAATCCGGGACATATAAAGTCCAGATTTATCAGTTTACCAGCAATGTGCACAGTTATGACAGGAAGGATCTTTCCTGCGAAATCGAGGTACAATATACCAGAACGGCATCAGAGATCGCCAGACCCATGAATCTGCACTGGGAGAAGGATTCGTTCGGCCCGAATTTTGTCTGCTTTAACGGTTCCGCAAATGCAAGGTCGTATATCATTCGCGGATATAATAACGGATATAATAACTGGTCCAGTTATACCAATTCCAATGCGACGAGATACGATCAGTACCGGCAAAATTACGGATCACCGAACTATTTTACCGTACAGGCCGTCAGTTCGGATCTTTCCAAATGGGCAAATTCAAAACCGGCATACTGGGATTCCAAGTCCATATTTAAGGATGTACCGGCCAATGCATGGTATACGGATGCGGTACTTTATGCCACATACCGGAATATTATGAACGGTACCGGTGACGGTTCAACGTTCTCGCCGAACGGGAATATTACGAGGGCACAGCTTGCCATGGTTTTATACAGCTGCGATTATAAGCCGGCCGTCAGTGCACAGAATCCTTTCAAGGATGTAAAAGCGGGGCAGTGGTATACTAGTGCCGTTTTATGGGCGAATGACAAAGGAATCGCCAAGGGACATGCCGCAGCGGGAGGCGGTATGGAATTCGGAGTGAATAACCCCATTACCAGGCAGGATCTGGCCGTGATGCTCTACTCTTATGCGAAGTACCGGAATTATACAGCTTTAGATGCTTCCGGTTACGTAAATAAATTTAAGGACGGCAAAAGTGTCAGCAATTATGCGAAACCTGCCATGGGATGGTTCGCCGCAATAGGAGTGATTTCCGGAAAAGGAAAGAGCGGAGCACCCGAGAGCGAGCTGAGACTGGACCCCGCCGGATATGCAACCAGAGCGGAGTGCGCAGCCATCATTAAGAAGTTCAGAGAGTGGTATTATGTGGAACGGTAATCAGTAAAAACGTTCGAAAATGTGACCGTCCTGGAAACACATCCGAACGTCACTGTTTTCGTCATCTTCATCGGAGTAAACCTGAGCGACGGTAACAAAGTTACCGTCCTCATTTTTTAAGGAGTAGGCTTTATATCCCCTGCCGCCTTCGGCTTCTTCCCAGGTCCCGGAAACATATTCCCCTTCCGTACAGGGAACAAAATGCGAACTGATGGGCTCAATCAGGTAAGCATTCCATGTGCGGTCCGCCTTGAATTCCACCGCATAAAAATCGCCGATGGTAATATCCGTTAATGTCCAGAAACCTAAGGGGGAATAGATATCGTCGGATTTATCTTCGTTTCCGGGGGTATAGGTAACATCCAGGGATGCCTTTCCGAGGCTTTCTTTCGTATAAACGGGCAAATCTCTTTCACCGATGGGGATTAACATCGCGCCGTCCCAGAACAAATCTTCTCCGTAAGAGAAATCTCCGTTGTGACAACTGAGAGTCCCGTCCGTATTCTCCGAAAAAGTCAGATTATAAACGGCCGGAGAGGAGCCGTTTCCGAGTCCCACCAAAACCATGGAAACCGTAATCTGTCCTTCCGTATACTCGGTTGCCTGCGCATAGTTTCCGCGAAGCAGTACAACTTCCTCGGATGCATTTTTCATATAAACCTGTACAAGGTGGTCGTCGGTAAATTCAACCATCGGGGCATAGGTATTGTCCCCGAGAATCCGCCACATTCCGGGAATGGCGGCGGGGATTTCTTCGGTAACACCTTTATCAATGACTTTTGCGACATCATAATCTTCCGAACGGTAGCAGAAAGCATTCAGATGTCCCATTTCCTCATCTAAACGGATATATTCCGATGTTTCTATCATCGATTCGTTTCCCGAACCGAGATCCTTAAAGGCAATTCCTTCTTCGGTAAGACTCATGGTAAAGGTTGCGGGATTGCCTCCTGACCAGTACTGTGTCAGATTCGACTGTATACTGAAAGTCAAAACCGAAACATCAAAGGAATTGGCGATGGGGGAAGCAAAATCGTCCGCATTGTCCGCGAAAAATTCCACGGCGGCAAAACCATTTCCTTCGGTATCGACGAAACCGTAAAGGTTTCCGCCGACTTCATAGATTTCCAGTTTTGAACCGGGGTTTCCTTTTTGTTCGTATAAGCCCTCTGCCCTTCCGGCAAAGGACATGCTTTCGAGTGTATAGAATCCGTCTGGATCATAAGCATCTTTTCGAACCGGACCGATGGGAGCGGATGCTGCTTCGGAAGCATTCTCCGGAGCATTCCAGTCACCGGACACGGACGGGGTGTTTTCGGATGTGATAACATCGCTTCCGCTTTCGGAAGTTTTCGGAACACCGAGTATGGTGCATCCGAACAGAGCGGAAGTAACGGTAAGAAGTGTTACGGCATATAAGATTTTTCTTTTCATATTCATTTTCTCCGTAGTATTCATTGTTTTGTAATTCCCAATCGAATTCCGACGGGGGATTTCTGTCATCATAATAGGAAAAAATCAGGGGTTCGTCAAATAATATCCCGTGAGTGATACAACGGGCTGTCGATTTTTCTTGTGTTTTATGTCAACTTGTCGTATGATAGTACTGTTAAAATAGCGGAATTATTTTTTATCGGAATCAGGGAGGAAAGTCCATGGACGGAAATACCAATGAAACAAACAGCCCCGCTACGGAAGAAACTAAAGCGGAAGAAACCGGAGTGAATCAGTCTGAAGATACTTCAGTAAAAGCGGATAAAAAAGCTGCGGCTAAAGAGCGAAGAGAACGCTGGAAGGAAGATAAGAAGAAACACAGGGAAGAGCTTGTGGAGCGTTATAAGAATGCTCCCTGGATTATCCGCGTTCCCGTATTATATACAAAAACAATCTTAATTGTGCTTGGAATTCTGATTCTGCTTGCAGCAGCCGGGTTTGGAGGATACAAACTTTATCAGGCCGGTCAGGAAAAATATCAGTATGCACTCTTTGATAAAAGGAATAATGAAGTGCCGAAGGAACAGATATATGAACTTTCCCCGATTGATGAGGAAGGGGCAGCGAGAATCGATGCCTATGCACCGGTCGGTGAGAATGAAACATGGGCCATTTATGTGTATATAATCGGAGCGGATCTGGAAGATTATGACAGAAACCAGTTATCCGTTACGGCGCAAAAGCAGATTGCGGAGGAAAAAGAAGAAAGAAAGAGTATCAAGGCGGAAAGTGCGAATGAAAACCTGAAACGTTTTACCGAGGAACTTGATAAAAACGGCCTTGCACTTCCGGAATATCTGTATTATCCGAATAAGTCCGGACCGTATGAGGAGTACGAAAGACCGGACGGAAAAGGCGCTGCATCCGCCGATATCGGGGAAATGAAGGCAGCCGATCTTTCCGATAATATCAAAATTATTGTACAGACCGGCGGGGCAAACAGATGGACGGATTCCATGGTAAATCCGAACCGCACCCAGCGATTCCTGATTGACAAAAACGGAATGAGCGAAGTATCGAATCTTCCGATTCACCGTTCGAACGACCCCGCAACGGTATCGGAATTCTTAACATTCTGTAAGGATAATTATCCTGCCGATCACACCATGCTTGTATTCTGGGATCACGGCGGCGGACCGTTCGGTTACGGCGTGGATACGATTTTCGAAGGACCTACAATGTCTTTAAAAGAAATCAGGACTGCGCTTGAGGATGTGTATACACCGTCTGATACGGACCGTGCATTTGACATTATCGGATTTGATGCCTGTCTGATGTCGAATCTGGATGTTCTGCATGCGCTTAACGGATTTGCCGATTTCTATGCGGTAAGTGCGGAAATAGAACCGGGAGACGGCTGGGATTATACACCTTTCCTTAACGAGATGAGTAAGAATCCGACCATGAGTCCGGCAGCAGTTGCCCGGTCTGTTGCGGATAGCTATATGGATTACTACATGACAGAAAATATTAATATCGGTGTTCTCAGGACATCCAATGTTTGCTTCTCGGTTTTAGATGCGACAAAATCGGAAGAACTCTATCAGGCATACTCGGAACTTTGCAAATCCCAGCTTAGGGATGCCGTAAGTGATAACAGCGTACTTGCCGATATCGGCCGGTGCTCAAACAATTCCACGCACTACGCCACAGCAGCTTTTGACATATACAATCTGACGGATTTGGGGAATTACCTTGACAAAATGGTGGATTATTATCCGGAAGAAAGTTCCGCGGCGGATGCCCTTTTAAAAGAGGCGGTAATCTACCACAGGGAGAACGGTTACTTAAGCGATTCGGAAGGAATAAGCATTTATCTGCCGGCGTCCTTCAGCAGTTATTCCGGACTGGGGATGTTTTTAGAGTATGTATATAATATTTCGGAAGATGAAAATGTCAGAAATTTGTATTATTACAAAATCGGCGGATGTCTCAATGAGGAAGGCAGGAAGTATGTAAAAAGCATATCCGGTGCGAAACCTCAGATTCTCGATACCGAAACACTCCGCAATTTCCAGAATATGGCTGTTACCGTCGATGATAAAGGATATTCCGTGGAAATCGATGAAAATGTCAGAGGCGGAATCCAGCGTTATTCATTTGAAGTGGCTTCCTATGATGAGAACAACGATATGGTTCTTTATTACGGCGAAGATGAGTATGCAGCTCCGGACGGAAACGGAGGGATTTACAGTGATTTTGACGGAAAATGGATCTGTATGGACGGAGTTCCTCTTGCTACGGAGATTGTCTCTTCGTCCGATAGCATGATTGAATACCGTTCCAAAATCAAACATAACGACGAGAATGCATATCTGCTTTTCAGCCTGAATAAAGACACCGGGGAATATATCATAAACGGTGTTCGTAAACAAAGCCAGTTGAATATGTTCGGCGAAGACGGCGAATCATTTAATTATCTGGTGAATACCAAAATGAATAACGAACTGGAAATCGGAGACAAAATTATTCCCCGGTATGAATGTGAGTATATGGAAAGCGGAGAGAGCGAATACTTAGACGGGAAAACCATCAAGTATAAAAAAAGGTCCGAAATTAAGGAAGAAGGTTTGGAAAACGGCGAGTACCTCGGAATGACGGTGATTTACGACCAGCGCGGTGACAAGTATTATTCCAGAGTCGTAAGTCACGAAGTCGAAGGCGGAAAAGTGAAAAACAGAAAAGTTGACGACCAGTTCTTCGGAAGATCTTACTAATTCGTAAATCCTTTTGGAGGAAAAAAGTTTGGAACTCGGAGCAGTACAGAAATTAACAGTAGTAAAAAAAGTGGATTTCGGATGTTACTTATCGGAAGCAGCAGGGGTTTTGGCTGCTTCCGCATCCGGTTCCGGCCGGGAGAAAAAGGAAGAAAAGGTTCTTCTGCCCAAATCGCAGACGGACGAAAACCTCAGTGTCGGTGATGAAATCACGGTCTTTCTTTACAAAGATTCCAAAGACCGGCTGATTGCAACCGTCAAAAAACCGTTTCTTACCGTCGGTGAATTCGGAAAACTGAAAGTGGCATCGGTATCGAATATCGGAGCGTTCTTAGAATGGGGACTGGAGAAAGATTTATTTCTTCCGTTTCATGAGCAGACGTATAAGGTCCGTCCGGGAGATGAGGTATTAGTCCGCGTTTATATCGATAAAAGCGACAGGCTCTGTGCCAGCATGAAGGTCTATCATGTGCTTCTTTCGGACAGTCCGTACCGCATGGGAGATACCGTGGAAGGAATCCTTTATGAAATCAGCGGGAATTTCGGAGCTTTTGTTGCGGTGGATGACAAGTATTCCGCTCTCATTCCGAAAAAGGAGTTTGTAAAAGATCTGCCGGCCGGAAGTCACATCAAGGCCAGGGTGACGGAGGTCAAAGAGGACGGAAAACTGACGCTTTCCATCCGTGAAAAAGCATACCTGCAGATGGATGAGGATGCCGAAGAAGTCCTTCGCGTAATCGACAGTTATGACGGTGTTTTACCTTTTACGGACAAGGCTTCGCCGGAAACCATCCGCCGGGAAATGAATATGAGCAAGAATGAATTCAAAAGAGCGGTGGGAAGACTGTTAAAAGAAGGGAAGGTTGAAATCACCGAAACGTCCATTCGTCGGATTTTATAAAAAATGACTAAATAATTCACCGTTTGTTGTGGATTTTTGCAAAGAATTGTAGTACAATAGCACATAGGGTTTACGTATTTTTTGGAAGAATTACATAGGAAGCCGTACGGACGGCGGCCTGCATGTGGGATTTTCAAAGGGGGTTATTGTATTATGATTTCCAGTCAGATTTTGCAGAATTCCATAGACGGAATGAAGAACATTTCAAGAATGGATTTATGCGTAACCGATACGGAGGGGAAGGTAGTCGCAACCACAACTTCCTTCCAGACGAATTACACCCGTGCGGTGGAAGAGTTTGTAAAATCTCCCGCGGACAGCCAGGAGATTCAGAGCAATCAGTTTTTCAAGATTTACGACGAGCAGCAGCTTGAGTATATCGTTATCTGCTCCGGTGTCGGCGAGAACACCTATGTTGTCGGCAAGATGGCGGCGTTTCAGATTCAGAGCCTGGTTGTGGCGTATAAGGAACGTTTTGACAAAGATAATTTTGTCAAAAATCTCCTCCTTGACAACCTGCTTTTGGTGGATATTTACGGCAGGGCCAAGAGGCTTCGAATCCAGACGGATGTCAGACGTGTATGCCTGATTGTCGAAAACGACAACGGCAGGGATATCAACTGCCTGGACCAGGTAAAGGATTATCTGGGCAACGACAAACGCGAATTCGTAACGGCCGTGGATGAGAATAATGTGGTTGTCATCAAGGATTTAACGGCAGAGGAAAACGAAAGCGAAGATATCGAGAAACTGGCAAATAACATTGTCAATTACTTAAAGCGTGAAGGAATGAACAACATCAAAATCGCATACGGTACGCCCGTTAATGAGATTAAGGATGTGAGCCGTTCCTACAAGGAAGCGAAGATGGCACTCGATGTCGGAAAGATTTTCTTTGACGACAGAAATGTAATCGCCTACGGACAGCTCGGTATCGGACGTCTGATATATCAGTTGCCCATCCCTCTTTGCAAGATGTTCATTAAGGAAATTCTTGACGGGAAGAGCATGGATGATATCGATGAGGAAACACTGACGACCATCAACAAGTTTTTCGAAAACTCGCTGAACGTGTCGGAAACTTCGAGACAGCTTTTCATACACCGGAATACGCTGGTCTATCGTCTCGATAAACTGCAGAAAACCACCGGACTGGATCTTCGCGTTTTTGAAGATGCGATTACGTTCCGTATCGCTCTGATGGTGAAGCGTTACATGAAGTATATGGAAAACGCGGAGTATTAAAGGACAGAATTTTTCAAGGAGTTAGGAATGGCAGACAGAAGAAAAATGAAGCGTGGAAAGGGCGAGGGCGGTATCCGCAACGTTATTGTTCTCGATAACGTGAATATCGCATACTCGGATGCAAACGGCGTTCCCGCTTTGATGGATATCAATTTAAAAATACAGAAAGGCGAATTCGTCTTTATTGTGGGAGATTCCGGTTCCGGAAAATCAACGCTTATCAAGCTGCTCCTCCGGGAGCTGACCGCAGATTCCGGAAGAGTAATCGTCAACGGTTACGACCTCGGAAAAATGCATCACAGACAGGTACCGAAATTCCGGAGAGGTCTCGGAGTCGTATTCCAGGACTTCCGTCTTTTGAAGGACCGTAACGTATATGAAAACGTGGCATTCGCGGAGCGTATTGTCATGAAAAGAGAGAAGGATATCCGGAAAGATGTGCCGAATATGCTTTCCATGGTAGGACTTGCCGGTAAATACAAGGCAAAACCGAAACAGCTTTCCGGTGGAGAGCAGCAGCGTGTGGCAGTTGCTCGTGCGCTGATCAACAGTCCGACCATTCTTCTGGCCGATGAGCCGACCGGTAATCTGGATTACCGGAATACGAACGATATCATGAAACTGCTCGAGCAGATCAATCAAAGCGGAACCACGGTTGTTGTCGTAACTCATAACCGTGATATCGTCAACGAAATGCATAAACGTGTAATCACTTTAAAGCAGGGCGTTATCGTAAGTGATGAAAAGGAAGGAGAATATATCGATGAATAGTCCGTTCTTATATGCTTTTGGACAGGGAATCCGAAATATTTTCCGAAACAAGTGGTATTCACTTGCTTCTTTAGCTACGATATCCACCTGTCTTTTTGTTTTCGGTATTTTTGTTGCGGTTGTATTCAATGTCAACCACATCGTATCCACCGTAGAGGAAGGCGTTTCCGTAACGGTATACTTTAATGAGGGAATCGAGCAGGAAAGAATCGACCAGATCCAGGACCTGGTGAAGAACCGGCCGGAAGTTTCCCGGTGCGATTTTATTTCCGCCGATGAGGCATGGGCGGAGTTTTCCCAGAAACTCGGAGAGAATGCGGAAGGATTCACCGAGAACCCCCTGGCGAATTCCGAAAACCTCCAGATTTATTTAAGCGATGTTTCCAAACAGGCCGAACTGGTAAGTTATTTGGAGACGGTGGAAGGAATCCGTAAAATCAACAAATCCGAGCTTACTGCCAATACCTTAACCGGTGTGAACAAGATTATTGCCTATGTATCCATCGGTATGATTGTTCTTCTTTTAGCGGTATCCGTATTCTTAATCAGCAATACCGTTACCATCGGTATTTCCGTTCGTAAAGAGGAAATCAGCATTATGAAATATGTCGGAGCAACGGACTTTTTCGTTCGTGCCCCGTTCGTGTTTGAAGGTATGATTATCGGATTAATCGGATCGGTTATTCCGGTGCTGGTAATTTATTATCTTTATAATTTCGCGTTCCGCTTCCTGTACAACAATTTCTCGTTCTTAAACGATTATATTTCCTATGTGCCGGCCATGACGGTATTCCAGTTCCTTCTGCCGGTATCCTTAATAATCGGTGTGGGAATCGGATTCTTCGGAAGTTTCTTTACGGTACGTAAACATCTGCATGTATAAAAAGCGCGAATTGGAAAACTGTTAGTTAATTTGATAGGGAATGATAATGAATCACGGATTTTCGAAAACAGTTAAAAAAATCATGGCAACAGCATGTATCGCAGTGATGGTGGCAACCGTTTCCCCGGTTACGGTTTTTGCGGATACGGAGTCGGATCTGGAAGAAAGCATTAAGAAAAAACAGGAACAGATCAAAGCGGCGGAGAACGAAAAAAGCCAGATTAAGGCAAATATCACCGATGTGAAAAAAATCAAAAGCCAGCTTGAGCAGAGCAAAGCGGATATGACCGCATATGTGACACAGCTCGATCAGACCGTGATGGAAATCAATACAAAAATCGACGGCCTGAACGAAGACATTGAACAGAAAGAAAAAGAAATCGACGAGACGAAGAAAGAACTCGCGGAAGCCGAGCAGGTACGTGACGATCAGTATGCGGCGATGAAGAAGCGTGTACAGGTTCTTTACGAACAGGGGAACGATTATTATATCGAGCTTCTTTTAACTTCGAGGGGATTCGGGGATTTCTTAACCAGCATGGAGAATTTAACGAAGTTAGCGGATTACGATAACCGGATGTATGACCAGTACAAGGAAACCGTCCGGTATGTGGATTCCTGCAAACAGCAGCTTGAAAGTGAGGAAGAGGTTTTAGAGGAATCGAAGAAAGCGGCGGAAGACGAAAAGAAGGCCATGGAAGATCTGATTGAAGAAAAAAAGCAGCAGATCGAGGCTTATCAGTCAGATATCAACGCCAAAGCCGCCACGCTTGCCGAATACGAAGCGGAGCTTGCCAGCCGCGATTCCATTATCTCCGATTTGGAGAAAGCGGTAGCGGCGGACAAAGCGAAACTTGCACAGGCAAGGTCCTATGACGGCGGAGCATTCTGCTGGCCGGCTCCTTCCTATACCAGAGTTTCGAGTGATTACGGATACCGTATTCATCCGATTTACGGAACACAGAAATTCCATAACGGCGTCGATCTGGCAGCTCCGGGAGGAAGTCCCATTCTTGCCGCCTATGACGGTGTGGTTGTGGCTGCAACATACAATGCAAGTATGGGCAACTATGTCATGATTGACCATGGCGACGGATTATACACCATTTACATGCATGCGTCGTCACTGCTTGTAAGCGCGGGACAGTCGGTTTCCAGAGGACAGAAGATTGCGCTTGTCGGATCCACCGGAAACAGCACCGGTAATCATCTGCATTTCAGTGTGCGGTTAAACGGTTCCTATGTATCTCCCTGGAACTATATCAGCAGACCTTAATCCGGCCTGTTTGTAAATCAGTGAAAGAAAGCATGGATTTAATAAAACAAAGAATCAAATAAATTAACTGGCCGGGTGGTTTTCCTGCCCGGTCACATTCATAAGAAGGATATATCGATGGACGAGAACGAAGTTGTAACGGAAATTCATTTAAGCGATGAGCAGATATCGGATATGGATAAAGGAACCGTCGAGATTGCATCCGGCAGCGTATCCGGACAGAAGCCGAAGAAGAAAAAAGGTGCGCCGAAGTTCCTGCTTGGATTCCTGGCGGGATTTGCTACGATGCTTGTAATCCTGCTGGTTACGTTTATTATCTGTTTCGGAATCATCAAAAGAGCGAATCCGAACAGTTTAATTAATTCGCAGGTTATCTATAAAGCCGATCTGCTGAATACGATTCTGAAAGTTTTCTATTACGAGGATGTTTCGGATGAGGATGTTGTCGAAGGGATTTATTCCGGTATTATCGAATCCACGGGAGACAAATACAGTGAGTATTATCCCGCCGAAGATATGGATATGGTAAATTCGAACTGGGAAGGAAAATTCTACGGAATCGGTGCGGTTTTAACCATTGACCCGGATTCTTCCTATACCAAAATCGAAAGTGTGGAACTTGATTCCCCTGCCGAGAAAGCGGGCGTAATGGCCGGAGATTATATTGAGAAAGTCGACGGCGAGAATGTAGTCGGAATGGATTTAACGGATGTGGTCAGCCGTGTCCGCGGAGAAAACAATACGGATGTGGTGCTTACGGTTATCCGCGGCGGCAGAAGATATGATATTACGGTTACCAGAGGCGAGATTACCACGACGGCGGTTGCCTATGAAATGGAGGACGACAATATCGCCTATATTCAGATTGGAAAGTTTTCGGATGTAGCCGAGCCGCAGTTTGAGGAAGCCATTAAGAACGCGAAGGCAGACGGAGCGAAGGGTTTGATTTTTGATCTTCGCGGAAATCCGGGAGGCGGACTGGACACCGCAGTTGCCATGTGCAATCAGTTTATGCCGGCCGGACTTATCGTTTATACCGAGGATAAAAACCAGAACCGGAAGGAATACTTCAGTGACGGAAAGAATGAGTGGGATATTCCGATTGTGGTTTTGGTAAACGGAAATTCCGCTTCCGCGTCGGAGATTATGACCGGTGCGATTAAGGATACGGGAATCGGAACCATCGTCGGAACGACGACATACGGAAAAGGGGTTTATCAGAATGTCATTCCGCTTCCGGACGGATCGAGCGTAAAAATCACCGCGGGACGTTTCTTCTCCCCGGCCGGAACCTGTTTCCACGGAGTCGGAATCGAGCCGGATGTCGAAGTGGAGCTTGATGTGGATGCTTATCTGGATGAAGGAATCGATACCCAGTATGACAAGGCTGTGGAAGTACTGAAGGAAAAGATGAATTCGAAGTAAGAACGGGAAAAATAAAATTTGGCGTAAACTCCGAACGGAAAAAGGATGGAAGAATGATTTACTATCTTACCGGAAAACAGGCACAGTGTATAGACCGATATACCCAGGATGTCATTGGCATCCCGGGTATTGTTTTAATGGAAAAAGCGGCGGAGAAGCTGGCATGCTTTGTTGAATCAAAGATTAAGGATGCCGGACGAGATAAGATTCTTTGCATCGTCGAAAGCGGAAACAACGGCGGCGATGCCGTGGCCTGCGCCAGAATTCTGAAATGCAGGGGGTACCGGACGGCGGTTTATGAAATCGGTGCCATTCCTTCCAAGTCCGAATCGTATCAAAAACAGATTGAAATCGCACGGAATACGGGTGTGGAATTTGTCGAAGGGAAAGGCGAAAAACCTTCGGCAGCGGATTATGCGGCTGTTTTTTCCGGGTATGATATCATCGTGGACGGAATATTCGGAATCGGCTTATCCCGTGAGGTGAAGGGAATTCATAAAGAGGTAATTGAGGGAATCAACCTTGTCTCTCCGGAAAGATATATCGTGGGATGCGATATTCCGAGCGGAATCTGTGCCGGAAACGGGAAAAAACTCGGGGCGGCGGTAAAGTGCCATGCAACCGTGACGTTTGGTTATACAAAGCTCGGAATGCTTTTTGCGGAAGGCCGGAATTATTGTGGTGAGATTATCTGCGAGGATATCGGCTTATACCATGTGAAAAGTGAAAATGAAATAAGGGAAATCGAAAGGAAATGTTCGGAAACCTCCGAAGGACCGGTGTACGGTGAATTCGAAGCAAAGGATGTAAAAGAGGTTCTTCCGGAAAGGAAGGCCGATTCGAATAAGGGAACCTACGGGAAAGTTTTAATCGTGGCGGGTTCCGAAGATGTCTACGGTGCGCTTTATTTATCGGCCACGGCCTGTTATAAAGCCGGAGCGGGACTGGTGAAGGTGGTAACGCATGAAAACAACCGGAACCTTCTGATGGATAAAATTCCCGAAGCCATGATGCTGACTTATTGTTCAAAGGATGCTGAAAAAAACCGGAATGCATCCGATGGAAATTTTTGGGAAAAATACCGTCAGGCGGCAGAGTGGGCGGATGTGATTTTAATCGGCCCCGGACTTGGCTGTACGGAGTTTTCCAAACAACTGCTGGATGGTGTAGTCGAATATGCCAAAGAAGGACAGAAAGTCGTGCTGGATGCGGATGCACTGAATCTTTTATCGGAGGGCGAAACAAAAGAGCAGCTTATGAAACTCACGGGGAAGCCCGGACCGGATTCGGTGGTCATTACTCCGCATATGGCGGAGGCGGCAAGGCTTCTTAAAACTTCTGTTGATGAAATAAAGGAAAACCGCGTGGCAGCAGCCGGAAGACTCAGTGATGAAGGCCGTGTGATTTGTGTGCTGAAAGATGCCAGAACCATCGTGACGAAACCGGGAGATACGAAGGACAGATTTGTCTATGTCAATACGACCGGGAACAGCGGCATGTCCAAAGGCGGATCGGGCGATGTTTTAGCCGGACTGACAGCAGGACTCCTGGCAAGAAACAAAGCCTGCGTGAAAAATGATTATGAATTGGTCTGTGCGGCCGTTAACATGCACGGCTTAGCCGGAGATGCGGCCCGTGAGAAACTCGGGGAAGAGCAGATGCTTCCGGGAGATATGCTTGCATTCGTATAGAACATTTGTTCTGAAAAAATATGGACAAACAGACGGAAAAATGGTATGCTGATGTTTAGCATACCGTTTGTTTTATTTGAAATGACGAAGGTAAAAATCGCCAATCGTCACATAATTCATACTACAAGATTTTGAAGGATTTTGACAAAGATGAACTTTGAATTACACTCGGATTACAAACCTACCGGCGACCAGCCACAGGCTATAAAGGAATTAGTTGAGGGTTTCAAAGCGGGCAACCAGTTTGAAACTCTGCTTGGTGTGACCGGATCGGGAAAAACATTCACAATGGCGAACGTTATAGCGGCCCTGAATAAACCGACACTGATCATTAGCCACAACAAAACCCTTGCCGGTCAACTCTACGGGGAGATGAAAGAATTCTTCCCCAATAATGCTGTGGAGTATTTCGTCAGTTATTACGACTATTATCAGCCGGAAGCTTATGTCCCTTCGTCGGATACCTATATCGAAAAGGACTCCTCCGTCAATGATGAGATTGACAAACTTCGTCTTTCCGCAACGGCATCACTTACGGAACGAAGGGATGTTATTATTGTTTCGAGCGTTTCGTGCATCTACGGACTGGGCAGTCCGGACGATTACATGGGGATGGTTCTGTCCCTGCGGCCCGGAATGAATAAAGACCGGGATGATGTCATCCGCGGTCTGGTTGCCATGCAGTATGACAGGAACGATATGGATTTAAACCGCGGATGTTTCCGCGTACACGGAGATACGGTGGAGGTTGCACCGGCCGAAAATACGAAGGTGGTGTTCCGGATTGAATTTTTCGGGGATGAAATCGAGAGAATATCAGAGGTGGATCCGGTAACCGGAAAGGTGAACTGCGTTTTAAACCATGTGGCGATTTTTCCGGCTTCGCATTATGTGGTTCCGGCGGATAAAATGGCGAGAGCCTGCGATGAGATTGAAGAGGAATGCAAGGAACGGGTTGCCTTTTTTAAAAGCGAGGACAAGCTTTTGGAGGCACAGCGGATTGCGGAGAGGACCGGTTTTGATGTGGAAATGCTTCGTGAGACCGGTTTCTGTTCCGGAATCGAGAATTATTCGCGAATCTTAAGCGGAAAGAAACCGGGAGAGCCGCCCGGGTGTCTGCTGGACTTCTTTAAAGGGGATTTCCTGCTTATTGTGGATGAGTCCCATATGACCATTCCGCAGATCGGCGGCATGTACCACGGCGACCGTGCCAGAAAGAAAACATTGGTGGAATACGGATTCCGTCTGCCTTCCGCACTCGATAACCGGCCGCTTTCCTTTGAGGAATTCGAAGACCACTTAGATCAGGTACTGTGTGTATCGGCAACTCCCGCCCAGTATGAAAAAGACCATGAGGTCCTGCGGGCCGAGCAGGTAATCCGGCCGACCGGACTTTTGGATCCGGAGGTGGATGTGCGTCCCGTGGAAGGGCAGATTGACGATCTGGTCGGAGAAATAAGGAAAGAAACCGCGGCGAAGAACAAGGTTTTGATTACGACGCTGACAAAAAGGATGGCGGAGGATTTGACCACTTATCTGGAAGGGGTGGATATCCGTGTCAAATATCTGCATTCCGATATCGATACCTTAGAACGTGCCGGAATTATCCGGGATCTCAGACTGGATAAATTCGATGTTCTTGTCGGAATCAACCTTTTAAGAGAGGGTCTGGACATTCCGGAAATCAGTCTGGTTGCGATACTCGATGCGGATAAGGAAGGATTCTTAAGGAGCGAAACGTCGCTCATTCAGACCATCGGACGTGCGGCCAGAAACAGTGAAGGCCATGTTATCATGTATGCCGATAACATGACGGATTCGATGAAAGCGGCGATTGACGAGACGAACCGCAGACGGCGGATTCAGCAGCAGTACAACGAAGAACACGGCATCACGCCGACGACGATAAAAAAGGCGGTTCGCGACTTGATCAGCATTTCGAAAAAGATTGCGGCGGATGAGAAGAAATTCGAGAAAGATCCCGAATCGATGAGCCGCACCGAACTCGAGAAACTCTACACCACTCTCGAGAAAGCAATGAAGAAGGCGGCTGCCGAACTCGATTTCGAAAGTGCCGCCGAACTCCGTGACAAAATGCTGGAGGTTCGCGCGCACCTCGCAAACTGACATTATTCGAAATGTTATACATTTTCGAATTCCCTGTCTTGGCTCGCGTCGCACTTGGCAATACTTCGACGGGAATCGGTTGTGTTTGCAACTTCAAGCATATTTCGAATGAGAAAGTATATGTTGTTGCAAACTACATACTCATCCCTTACGAAGTTTGCCAATCGCTCGCTCGAGCAAGTCTTGCGAATACGTGTATTACAGCAGCCGATTAATAATGATTCATAAGCGGGTGCTTGACGAGCGCAAAACATTTGCTGCGCAAATGCCTTTAAACGTGGTCACGCAGCTAAACCAAAATTGCAAAGCAATTTAGGTTTGTGCGTCGCCCCAGCGTTGAATCATATTAAGTGGCTGCGTGCCATAGACCCATTCGGCAAAGTATA
>JAEEGL013467201.1_pt1 | contig 26357 bp, 19 predicted proteins | sample 9134231 | NCBI WGS metagenome assembly JAEEGL01 (sample SAMN16246548, study PRJNA631951) | gut metagenome | biome: gut microbiome; feature: rumen; material: fiber-attached | host: Bos | place: Iran: Karaj | collected 2018-10
CACAAAGACCGCCTGACGTCTTTGTACTGAATCTGCTTGGATATTTTCCGTCATCTTACACAGAAATCCCTTGACATACGTCAGTATGCCTGTGGAATTTCTGTACAATCTGACGAAAAATCTCACGGCGCATCTTCAACACAATCTTTGTGCGGTATTGCCTTAAGAATTTGCGCTCCCCGAACGAAGTTCGGGGCAATAACCGCCTGACGGCGGTTATTGAGTGCACATTTATTATAATATGGCTCAGCAGCTTTGTCAAACCTTCTGTGATACTATAATACACCTTTTTCACGATTTGTTAAAGCAGACCATTGTCACTTTCTTAGTGACAAATGTACTTCCTTGCTGTTCAGTGATTGAATCCCGCGCGGAAATATGATATAATACATATAGTTCATTCGGAAGGAGTGACAATTATAACAGCATTGATACTCGCCTCCGGCATGGGAACGCGCATGGGCGCTCTCACCGCTGACAAGCCGAAATGCATGGCTCCGCTCACAGGCGGAGAGACCATCATCAGCCGGCAGATACGTCAGCTCTGCGCGGCAGGCATAACCAGAATAGTCATAACAACAGGCGCATTTGCAGATATCCTGCGCGGATACGTGAACTCGCTCGGAGCCCCTGCCGAAATAATTTTCGTGCATAACCCGCTATTTGCGGATACTAATTATATATACTCCATGCACCTCGCTGCTGAGGAAGTCAGAGGCGATATGCTCCTGATACACGGCGACCTCGTCTTTGAGGACAGGGTGCTCGCCCTCGTCATGAGCGGCGGGAGCTCTATGGCAGTCAGCAGCACCGCTCCGCTGCCGGAAAAGGACTTCAAAGCCGAGATACACGACGGGCATATCTCCGCAGTCGGCGTTGACAGGTTCAGCTCTGCATATGCCGCACAGCCGCTGTATAAGCTCTGCGACAGCGAACGCAGAATGTGGTTTTCGCAGATAGCCCGATTCTGCTCAGACGGTGACCCGCAGAAGAGGAAATGCTACGCCGAGAATGCTCTCAACGAGATAACGGACAAGTGCATTATCCGTCCTGCGGACTTTGGCAGTATGCTCTGCGCCGAAGCCGATACTCCCGACGACCTTCACGCGATATGTGAAAGTCTCAGAAAGGAGGGCGTCAATGAATAAGCAGCTCATTTTCAGCGGCAGCAACGCATATTCGGAGTTCGGCAAACATCTCGCATCAACAGGACGTAAAAAGCTCCTTGCCGTGTGCGGGAGCTCCCTCACGGAAAGCGCTGCCGGAAGATTTTTCACTTCGCTGGAGGAGCTGACAGGCATAGCCGTCGTCAGATTCAGCGGATTTACGCCTAACCCCGATTACAGTGAGATAGCCGCAGGCGTTGAGCTCTTCCGGAGCTCGGGCTGCGACATGATATGCGGCGCAGGAGGCGGCTCCGCAATGGATACCGCCAAATGCATCAAGCTTTTTGCAGAGATGTCCGGCAGCACGGAATACTTCCGGCAGGAGATCATCCCAAACGATATACCGCTGTCGGTGATACCCTCAACAGCCGGAACAGGGAGCGAAACTACGCGATATGCCGTGATATACCACAACGGCGTGAAGATATCCGTCACGCACGAAAGCTGTATCCCCGGAGCTGTGCTGTTCGACCCGTCACTGCTCGAGAGCCTTCCCGCTCTCCACAAAAAAGCGGCAATGCTCGACGCGCTCTGCCATAGCATTGAATCATTCTGGTCGGTGAACTCAACTCCGCAGAGCCGTGAACTCTCGCAGCAGGCTATAGCGATGATACTCGAAAACATGGAGGGCTATCTCGCGGGAGCTCCCGATTGCGCCGGAAAAATGCTCATGGCAGCAAATACAGCCGGAAAGGCTATCAACATCACAGCTACGACTGCCGGTCACGCGATGAGCTACAAGCTCACCTCGCTGTACCATACTCCGCACGGGCTCTCAGCGGCGCTCTGCGTGCCGGAGGTGTACCGTTTCCTGCTGGATAACGCTGACCGCTGTCAGGACAAACGCGGCAGCGGATACCTCGTCGGCTCGCTGAAACAGCTCGCTGGAATGCTCGGGTGCGGAACTCCGGAGGAGGCGATAGCTTTCCTGAAAGAGCTCCCCTCAAAGCTCGGACTTGATGCTCCGGCAAATGTGAGCGAAGCGGATATCAGACTGCTTGCGGGCTCGACGAACTGCGAAAGACTGAGGAATAATCCCGTTATGCCTGATACATACGAGATAGAAGCTATGTACCGCCGCATTCTTTTGAATCAAAGCTGAACATACACAAAAACAGACAGATACGTATGTATCTGTCTGTTTTGCATTTTTAAGTATTCTTCACTCAGGGAAGGTATGAGATAGTTACGTCCTCAAGACGGTCGCCTTCCTCAACGAATTCAAAGTGATAACCGCTCTTGCCGTAATACTTTGTTGAGTCTATCTTGTAGTCAACGTTGTTGTAGTTATCCTCTTCACCGTCAGCAGCATTTGCAAGAAGGTCGCTCTTAACGAGTGTGAGCGGGAATGAGAACTGTACGTGCTTTGCAGACTCTGCAATATCAGCCTCGATATCAGCGTTGCGCTTATCGTCGTATGATGTTCTGGGAGCATAGAGAGGATACCATCTTACGCTTGAAAGTACGCACTCCTTCTCTGTGAGGTTTGAATCTGTGAAGTTGGTGAATTCAAACTGCATATGAGAATAATCAGTTACATCGATAGTGATACGTGCTGTTGAGTAATTCTTGTTTACGTTGTTATCCTTGTTTGCGAGATCTTTGTCAGCAAAAGGAAGACCTGCATCGATGAGGTCCTGATATGTAGACTCGCCGAGCTTGAATACCTTGCCGTCGTAAGCGAAGGCTCTGTTGTCGAGGTCAGCATAGCTCTCGCTGAGACCTTCTACAGGCTTTACCTCAGCAGAGGAAGTAGTCTTTGTTGTATCCTCCTTAGTGGGCTCAGTCTTGTCAGCCTTAGTTGTTGTAGTCTCAGCAGAAGATGCCTCAGTTGAAGCCTCAGTGTCCTTGTCTTTTCTTGACTTCTTTGTAGTGTCCTCTTTGTCCTCAGTGGACTCCTCTGTCTCGTCCTCAGTTGTTGCCTCAGTAGTCTTCTCTGTAGCTGAAGTCTTGTCATCATCAGAGCCGCCAAAATTCAGGCCGCATGATGTAAGTCCGAGCATTGCGATAAGAGAAACTGCAATAAGTGTCTTTTTCATATTTAATATCCTCCTTTAATGATCTGTAAAACATCACAGATGCCGATAAACGACACCTTTAAAAGTATATATCATTCGACATTTTATGTCAAGGAAATCGAGGTCCCGAAAGATAAAATCATTTAATCCCTACACTTTATGGCACCAACAAAAGCAAACAATTGTTGAATTTACCATTGGTTTTCCTCACATAGAACGTAATATTTTACTAACGCATTGCATAAATAGTCAGTCTCAAACTTGTGCATAGTAACCATGAAGGAAGTCTAAAGACAAATAATCCGTCAAAATACCCACTGCAAATAACAAATCTATAAACAAAAAGAAGCTGCCTAAGCGAAAAGCCATAAAGAAGTCAAAACTTCTTTATGGCTTTTCCTTTCTTCTTTATTCATTTAGAGGACGTGATATAGAAATACATCACGCTCTCGCTTACTATTATTCTTTCCTTATCGGTTCCTGACTTATGAGCTTGCCGTTTTCCCATACCTGCTTCGACTTGATTCCGCCTCTGCCGGTAAGGATACCTTCGCCGTCCTTTTTGCCGTCCTTCCATTCGCCTTCGTATCTTGCTCCGGTAGCCCATACCTCAACGCCGTGACCGTGCTTCACGTCGTTAGCCCATTCGCCTTCGTACTTGTCACCGTTGACCATTATAAGGCTTCCGTAGCCGCTGCGCTCGCCGCTGAGGCTCACCTCGCCCTCGTACTTATTGCCGTTTGAATAGCTGATAGTGCGCTTCATCACGAATGAGGAGCCCTCGCCGACGTCGACTTTTTCCTCGCTGACTTTGCTTCCGTTCTCCCAAACCTGACGCAGTATCCTGCCGTCAGTGCAGATGAAGAGCCCGTAGCCGTTCTCTTTGCCCTCTTTGAAGTCGCATTCAAAGATGTCGCCGTCCTTGTAGCAGATAATGCCGTGACCGTCGTATACGCCGTCTTTCCATTCGCCGTCGTAGCGGTCGCCCGTGCTGTAGTAAAAAACGCCGTGACCGTTTCTGCTTCCGTTGAGATATTCGCCCTCATGGCGGCTTCCGTCCTTGTAGAACATTGTTCCCCTGCCGTGAGGCTCGCCGGCTTTGTTGACTTCGCCCTCGTATTTATCGCCGTCGCCGTAGTCGATGACTTTTTTTGTATCCGTTCTCGCGGTGAGTATCTGCTCCTTAATGACCTCGTCGTCCTTGTAGATGCGCTTGTAGGAGCTTCCGTCGGTCTTTTTCAGCACAGCGTCGCCGTTGAGCTGACCTTCCTTCCACTTGCCTTCGAGAACATTGCCGTTTTTATAGTGATACAAGCCTGCTCCGTGATATTTGTCGCGGAGCCAGTCGCCCTCGTATTTCACAGTGCCGTTTTCGTAGTATTCTACTCCGTGACCGCTCTTCCAGCCTTCCTTATAGTCGCCGTCATACTCTATTTTTCCGGAATAGCTGAACTGCCTGCCCTTGCCGTGGAATTTGTTATCCGCGAAATCTCCGGCATAAACAAGAGAAGTACCGGCATTTTCGTCATCTAAGGTGTCGTAGTATCCCTTGGCATACTTTTTTCCGAATCCGTTCAGGACGCCGTTTTCCCAGTTTCCCTCGTACTCGACGCCGACGCTGTTGACGAACATACCCTGTCCGTTAGGCAGTCTTGAGGAATTGACCTGACCGGAATACAAGCCCTCGCCCAGAACACTTTCAAAGCGGATACCCTGGGCAACTCCATTTTTAATTTTTAAGACATCAAAAACGCCCATACTTTTTCTCCTTATAATCGTTTTAAATGTCCTGCTGTCCCTCGTCTATAATATCAAAGCTTATTCTTTATCTATTTTTTAACAAACTTAAACCATTTCACCATTTACATTGTACCATAACACAGCGTCAAAGTCAATATTCAAGAGGAGAAAAAGTCATCATTTTATTATTTTTAACTTATTCATCGCCGTCGGAAGCATTTCCGAGCTGTTCAAACATCTCTATCATCGTGTCGTTATCCTTGGTGAGAGCCTTGATAGTAAGCTGGGTCTGAGCCTTATTGTTGGCAAGTCGGAGATTGTTCAGCGACTTCTGGAGGTTGTCCTTGACCTTGTTGAGGTGCTCGATAGTCTTGTCTATCTCCTCTATCGCGGTGTTGAACTGTCTTCCCGCGAGGTCATAATTCTTGGAGAATGCAGTCTTGAAGTCCTCGATGCGCTCCTCGAAGTGAGTGATGTCTATCTCCTGATTCTTTATGTAGGCGAGCTGACGCTTGTATTCGAGCGAATTCATCGCCGCATTGCGGAGAATGGTTATCATCGGGATAAAGAACTGCGGACGGATAACGTACATCTTCTCATAGGCATATGAAACGTCGACAATGCCCTGATTGTACATCTCGTTATCGCTTTCAAGCAGAGACACGAGCACTGCATATTCGCAGTTTTTATTGCGTCTGTCCTTATCGAGCTTGGTGAAGAAATCCTCGTTCTTGTGCTTCGATGCGGTCGATTCCATTTCGTTCTTCATCTCGAACATAATTGAGATTATCTCGTTGCCTTCGTCGTCCTTTTCGCGGTAGATGTAGTCGCCCTTTGTGCCGTCGGCAACAGTGTTGTCCTTGCCGAATTCAGCGTTTCTGAACGCCGCCGCACGTATCATGTTGAACGAGTTCTCGCAGTGCTGTTCAAGTGTCTCGCCTATCATCTTCGTGGACATCTTCGCCTTGAGGTCTTTGTAGTATTCGAGGCTCTCCTGCTGAGCTTTCAGCTTAGCCTCAAACTCAGCCTTCTGCGTGTCGCGTTCCTTTTCTATTTTTGAAACTGCTTCGCGTATCGCGAGCTCGTTTTCGAGCTTTGCATTTTCGAGCTTTGACCCGAGCAGGACAGCCTCCTCGCGCTTTTTGGCGAGCTCCTCCGCATTCGCGCTGAGCTTTTTCTCGTACTTTTCCTTTTCGGCATTCACCGCCCTCGCGACTGCAAGCTCGGTGTTGCTGCTGTTCTGCTCGGCTTCGGATTCGAGCTTCTGTATCTTCAGCTTCAGCGCGTTAATCTCGCTGTCCTTTTCGCCGGTTATCTTCGTAACGGCTTCGTTGACCTTCAGCTCGCTGTCCTTGCGGCTGGTCTCGGATATCATCTCTATCTGACGGTGGAGCTCCTCGTCGAACTCCTTAGTTCTCACCTGACTGAGTATCGCCGCATATCCGGCTTCGTCAACTGTAAAGGCTTCTCCGCAGTGCGGGCATTTTATCTCGTTCATAGCACTACCTCCTCTTTTATAACAAATTATATCATCTTGCATGGGAGCTTGTCAACATAGCAAAAAGAAAAGAGCAGATATTCATCTGCTCTCTGCCGCTTTGTCCCACTGCTCGCGGACTGCGTCGTCCTTGTGCGCGGGAAGCGTATAATTCTCTGAAATGTACCTGCCGAGGTAAGAAGTAACCTTTTTAGCTCCGGTATCGTTCATGTGGTCGCCGCCGTCGCGGGTATCGGTCTGCCAGTCGATAGCAATGTCCTCGCGGAGCATATTCATATCGACGTATTCAAGCCCGAGCTCGTCCGCTATCTCCTGAATGCTGTTGTGCTTCTGCGACGTCCAGTTGACCGTGCTCGGAGTGCTGAAAAGTATGAGCTGAGCGCCGTTACTGCCGCAGAGCTTCTTCATCTTTTCCACATAAAGACGGTTTATCGGAGCGACAGGCTCCTTTTTGTCTGACGGAGCCATATATCCGCTGTCGTCAGCCGGTTTGATATCCGTACACGGGTCGTAGCCCTTTGTCGCGCTGATGTTGGTATAGTTCACCGCAGGGTCAAGGTCACGCGCGGATACGGACTTCCAGCGGCTGTGATACGCGAAAAACGGGAAAAGCCCCTCAGCCTTGTTGAAGAGAACATCGTCGTAATCGAGCTCGCGGTATATGGCGTTAGTCTCCATGAATACGAGCTCCGGCGACTGCTTCTCAAAGCTTTTGCTGATGAATTCATAGGTGTATCCGAGCTTCTGTGCGCCTGTTCCGCAGCAGTAGGAGGTTATACCGCAGTCCTTCCACATCTCGACAGGCATTATCGAAGCGTAGACCTCGCTGTCGCCGACTATCAGCACGTCGATAGAATCGTCAGGCTCGGCAAGTATGCCGTTTGCAAGAGCATCGTACATACCCGCCTCCTCGGTGTTGTCCTTGGGAGTAAGAACATACGAGGAGAGCGCAAGCATTCCGGCAAGTCCGGAAATAAAAACTGCGGCTTTCGCAGTATTCTTTATAACACTTAGCATTCAAAGCCTCCTAAAACTGTGCATACAAGGGGTCAACAGGAGCGTATCCGATACCGTAGGCTCCGAAGATGATGATGAACATTATAAGCGCATACCAGAAAGCCCAGCGCACAACGATGTTCTTCTTCGCGATAGTCTCACGTATCCTGATGCCCTTCTCATTGATAAGGCTCACCACGAAAACTATGCCGATAACTGCGGCTGTGAGAACGAAGTCCTTGTAGCCGAGCTGGCTCCTGAGCAGGAGGTCGCGGTCAAAGCTGTCGAACTTGAGATCGGTCACTATCGCACGGCACATCGCAAAGCCGTTGCGGAGTCCCTCCGCACGGAAGAAGAGCTCGCCGATGATGACGAGGAAAACAGTCCTCACCGTCTGGAAGAGCCTGTACGGCAGGCTGTCGGAGTTGATATGCAGCTTCTGATTCGTCTTTTTCACAAGCGGACTTATCAGGCTTCCGATGAGTATCAGCACGAAGTGATACATTCCGAAAAAGATGTAGTTCCAAGCCGAGCCGTGCCACAATCCGTTGCATATCCATACGCAGAAGAGCGCAACGCTTCCCGCGAGAAGAGGTCCGTAGTGGTTGCCTATCTTCTTTCGCGCGGACGAGGTGAGTTTCTTCATCTTGTCCGCAGTTGTGACGGGGTAGAATATGTAGTCCCTGAACCACGCGCCGAGAGTGATATGCCAGCGCTGCCAGAACTCGGAAATAGTTCTCGAAAAGAACGGGCGCTCGAAGTTTTCGGGCATTTCAACTCCGAATACCTGAGCGATGCCGATAACGGCGTCCATAGAGCCGGAAAAGTCGGCGTAGAGCTGCGCCGTGTAGCATACTGCCGCAAGAGCGATGATGCCTCCCTGATATGTATCATACTTCGAGAAAACGCTCTCAACGAAGGGGTCCATTCTGTCGGCGATGACCATTTTCTTCATCATGCCGTAGAGGAATCTCTGCAAGCCGAACGTAAGATTTTTGTACTCTATCTGTTTCACGCTCCAGAGCTTCTCCGCCGTCTGATTATAGCGGCATATCGGACCTTCGACTATCTGCGGGAAGAAGCCGATAAAAAGCGCGAGACGCAGGAAATTCCTGTCCGCCTTTGTGAGCCCGTGATAGACGTCCACAACGTAGGAGAGCGCCTGCAGGGTGAAGAAGGAAATGCCGAGCGGCATAAGGAAATCCGGTATGCTGAACCGGAACGAAAGCTTTGCAAATGCCAGCAGAGCATTGATGTTGCCGAGGAAAAATGCCGAGTATTTCAGCACGAGCAGCAAGCCGATATCAGCGATAACGGCGAATAATATAACTCGCCGCTGTTTTTTGATATAAACTTGTTTTGCCTGCTTTTTCTCCTCTTTTTTCAGGTCCTTCAGAGCTGCCTTCTGCTTCTGCTGAATGCGGTCTATCCACAGACTGAAGCCGTAAACGGCTCCTGTTATGCCTACGAGATATAAAAGCAGCTTGCCGCTGATGAGCCAGTAGAATACATAGCTTATCACAAGCAGGAAGTATTTCTTCCATTTCGCCGGAGTCAACGCGTAGCCGATAAGACAGACCGGAAGAAATACTATTAAAAATTCAAGCGAAAAAAACGATGTCAGAGACGTTAGTTTTCCGTCTGAAACAGCGGAAAGAAAAAACATCTCAGCCCTCCTCTTGCAGACGCTCTATCATCTTCATCATGCTCTTTGCAGAGTTGAAATTCGCGGGGATTATCTCTATAGCCGGAATGGTTATGTCGAATGCGTCCTCGAGTTCTGCAACGAGTGAGAGTATCGAAAGCGAATCGAGGTGATGACCGTCAATGAGGTCCTCGCAGTTTTCGTAGTCGATGTCGGGCTGAATGTCCTCTAAAATCTCAATTAATTCTTCCATTGTCTTATTTCCTTTCATATTTTGGTGTGTTGAGCATTGCTGTCTCATATTTTTCGCGCACGCAGACCGCTTCGCCGTCCTCCGTGAGCAGGTATACTGCCGGAATGTCACGGCTCAGGAAGAGCGATATGCCCTCGGTCATGCAGTATGCGCCGGTGTTTTCAAAGCAGAGCGTATCGCCTATGCTGATATCGGGAAGGCATATCTGCTTGACAAGTATATCGTTCATCGAACAGAGAGCTCCGCATATCTGCCAGTATTTGTCCTCTACGATGTCGTCCCTGCCGATGACGGACATAATCGGGTGCTTCATCGCCATGTGCTGTCCGAAATAGACGAGCTGATGCATACCTCCGTCGATGAGAGCGTAATTCTGTCCGCGGCTGTGCTTGATGTCAACTATGTGAGTGTAGTATTTTCCGCACGATGCGGCGATGCTTCTGCCGAGCTCGAGCGTGATGTGCGCCTTGAAGCTCATACCCGAGAGTATCTCCGAAAAGCCCGCGAGGTATTCCTCCTCGTCGAATTCGTCATCGCGGAAATAGCTCACAGGGAAGCCGGTTCCGTATTCGAGGCATTCGGCAGTGTAGCCGAGGTCGTCGCGCAGGTGCAGGAGAAAGGCGTCGAGCTTGTCTATCTCGCGTCTCAGCTTTTTCAGCGAGGTCTTCTGCGTTCCCGAGAAAAACTGTATGCCTCTTATATTTATGCCCTCCGCCTTTTCAGCGATAATAGCCTCGATATCAGAGCTGTCCATGCCGAACTGACTGTCGTTCGTCAGCCGCAGGAGCACGTTCAGCCTCCTGTTATACTTTGCCGAAAACTCGCGGATAAGCCGGTAATGCTCCGGCGATTCGGCAGTCACCGTGCCGCTGAAATCAGGGTCAGCCGCAAGAGCTTCTACGGTCTCAGCGGATTTGTAAACTCCGGAGATGACCATTTGCTCAGCCGGAACTCCGAGCTCGCGGCATATCTCAGCTTCACCGGGAGAGCATATCTCAAAGCAGTCAACACTGCCTATGAGCTCCTTTATAATGAAGGTGTTCGCCTTCACGGCGTAGCAGAGCGAAACACCCTCCGGCAGATGAGCGCGGAGGTATCCGACGCGCTTTTTCAGTTCTCCGGTATCGAAGGTGTAAAACGCCGTTTTATTAGTCTTTATCAGTGTATCTATGCCGCTCACTTTTTTCTGACCTCCGCTGATTCTATGGCTTTTCTGCGGTCAATTTTGCCGTTTTTGGTCATTGGCATCTCGTCGAGCTTACGAATGAATCCCGGCACCATGAATATCGGCAGGGTCTCCTTCATGAACGAGTGGAGCTGCGCCTTTTCGATAGTTCCGACGTAGTAGCCCTTGAGCTTTTCCTTCTCGAACACGCAGAAGCAGCGCTCTACGCCCTCTATCGCCGCCATTGAGCGCTCGACCTCTTCGAGCTCGACGCGGTGTCCCATGTACTTTATCTGGTTGTCAGACCTGCCGCAGAACATCATCTCGCCGCGTGAATTATACTTGCCGAGGTCGCCGGTCTGGTATACTGTCTCGGGGTAGAACGGGTTCAGCGGATTCTGTATGAAGCATTCGTCGTTCTTCTCTGGCATACGGTAATATCCGAGCGCAAGAGCAGTTCCTCTCACGGTTATTTTGCCGACCTCGTCAGCGTCCGTGATGAGCCTTCCCTCGTCGCTGAGCAGAAAGACATCCTCATTCGGGAAGGGCACTCCTATCGGTATGCCCTCGGAGTAGTCGCGTTCCTTTTCGAGTATGTGATACGTGCAGTTGCAGGTTATCTCTGTCGGACCGTAGAGGTTGATAAACGTCGTATCCGGCAGGTGCTCCTGCCACTGTTTCAGGTGCTTATAGGGCATCACCTCGCCGCTGAAGAGTATCTTCTTTATCGTTTCGGGAGTCCTGTAATCGAGCCCGTGGAAGGTGCTGATAAGGCACAGAGCCGATACCGCCCATATCATCACTGTTACACTGTTGTCGCAGAGATAGTCGATGAGCACTGTCGGCGAAGAGAAGAATCTGCGCGGTACTATAAGCAGCTCTGCTCCTGTTTTTATCGCGGAATAGATGTCCTTGACCGATACGTCGAAATCGAACGGAGCCTGATTGGCTATGACGTCATCGGGACTTATCTCAAATATGTCTGTAAAGCAGTCGATGAAGTCGATAACGCTCCGGTGCGAAACGACTATGCCCTTCGGAGTTCCCGTCGAGCCGGAAGTGAAATTGATATACAGCGGGTCTGTATCTATCATTCGTGAGCGTATGGGAGCTAAAACAGAGCTGTCAGCCTCCGCTTCAAGGAGCTCACCGACCGTTTTCAATGTGACCGCAGGGAAGAGCTCCTCCGCTTTTTCCCTGAGCTGCTCCGTAGTCACGACTATGCCGCACTGCATAACGTCGGTTATCTGCTGGAGCCGGCTCGCGGGGAGCTCTGTATTCAGCATGGAATAAAAGCCTCCGGCGTAAACGATACCGAAAAATGAACAGAGAGCCTCTATCCCCTTTTCCATGTAAACTCCGACCGGTCTGCCGCATATCCCGAGCTTTCCGAGAGCTGTTCCTATCGCCTTTGCATTTGATACGAATCCGGCGTAATCTATGGTCTCGTCTTCGACCTTTACGGCTGTTTTATGAGGATATTTCTTTGCAGTATCTTCAAGAAAATCAAGTATGTTACTTGTCACGTCAATACCTCCTGAGCTGCATAAGACTTCGATGCAATGCCGCCGGTAAGACTGCGTTAGGCGCGGCTCCCCGACTGATGATATGCATATTTTCTCATTATTAATTATACATTGACAGATTAAATATGTCAACTCAATTCATGACATTCCGTTTATTTCACTATTACAGGCTGATATTGGCAATTAAAATATGTTAAAAAAGCTTCCGGCCGCGGCGTCAATGGTCAAGCCGGATAAGTGTTTTCCGGCTCATGCCGCATTGTATCATATTTAACATAAGCGCGATGAGTATTCGTCCGAACATTTACTCATGCAAGAGCGCAAACGCAAGCATCGGCTTTGTCAACAATTATTTCAAGATTATTCATAGTTTTTTAGCAAATACTGCATCGTTTTATGCTATAATATTTTTACATTCAAGACTGGGGAAGTTTATTCCATAAACCGGACTAACATCGAAATAATACTTTTGGAAAGGTTATGTTATCATGAAAAAACAAATTCTATTATGTATGCTCGCACTCGGAATGCTTTCTTCATGCGGAAGTGTCACATCAGATGAAAGCTCCGCCGTTGAGACCGTCAAGACCGAGGTAAACGATGCAGACAGAGAAACGATATTTCAGGTATCGCTCCTGCAGGGACTTACCCTCGGCGATTACTACGGCAGCGTGACCGTTAAAGAGCTCAAACAGCACGGCGATATCGGCATCGGTACTTTTGAAGGCGTAAACGGTGAGCTTATCATGGTCGACGGGGTCGTATACAGAGCGCTCTCTGACGGAAGCGTGGAAACTGCTCCCGACGATGAGACGATACCCTTTTCCAACGTCACATTCTTTGACGCCGACGAAAAACAGGATATAAGCGGCGTCAGCAATATAGCCGAGCTGAAGGGAATACTCGATGAAAAAGTCGAAAAGCTGGGCAAGAACCGTTTCTACATGGTAAGGATAGACGGAAGCTTCAACAATGTCCATGCACGAAGCGAGCTCAAACAGCAGGAGCCGTATAAGCCTCTTGCGGAAGCTCTGAAAACCGATCAGCGCGAATTCAAATGGGACAAGACAGACGGTACAGTTGTCGCATTGTACTGTCCCGAGTACATGAACGACCTCAATGCCGTCGGCTGGCATATGCATTTTATCTCGGCTGATAAGACAAAGGGCGGACATCTTCTCGATATCGACATCGACACCGCCGAGCTGAAAACAGACTGCACACTCGGCTTCAATATGCTTCTGCCGGATACCAAGATGTTCCCCGGACTTGACCTTACAGTCGATCAGTCTGACGATATAAAAAAGGTCGAGACAAAGGACTAAAGGCAACACCGCACAAAGACCGCCTGACGTCTTTGTACTGAATCTGCTTGGATATTTTCCGTCATCTTACACAGAAATCCCTTGGCATACGTCAGTATGCCTGTGGAATTTCTATACAATCTGACGAAAAATCTCACGGCGCATCTTCAGCACAATCTTTGTGCGGTATTGCCTAAACTTTACAGACTCCATAATACAAAGATCCCGATACCTCACGTATCGGGATCTTTCTTATCTGTTTTTTTCTCTTCATTATCGGTTGGGGATACCGTTTTTTTCTCAGCCGCCGGAGGCTCCTCCTGTGGTCCGGTATCCGCTTCGGATTCCCTCCTGCTCCGCTCGAGACGCGGTATTAGTAAGTCCCTGTAGGTATAGTCGGCTATCGCTACTAACGGGATAGCAAGCACGATACCGATAACTCCGAACATTCTGCCGCCGATGACTACTGCGATGAGTATGAAAAGTCCCGGTATACCGAACGAATTTCCGAACAGCTTCGGCTTTATGACCCATGCGTCAAGCGCCTGCAGGATAATGGTGAATATCAGAAATATCAGCGCGTGGAGCGGGTTCACCATGAGAAGTATGAATGCTCCGATAACGGCTCCGACGAGCGGTCCGAATGTCGGCACCAGATTTGTAACTCCTACCACTACTGATACAAGCCCGATGTACTGCATCCCGCATACAGCCATCATCACCGCATTGGCTATGCTGACAATGAAGCCGTCTACGATATCAAATATAACAAAGCGGTTCAGTATCGCGTTGCAGTGAGCAAGAAAATCCACTGCATTTTTGTATACGCTCCTGCTCATCGTCACGCGCATGAGCTTCTTGACGCCCTTTTTTATCTTCGACTTCGCCGCAAGCAGATAAACCGATATAACAAAAGCTATCGCCCAGTTGATGACGCCCTTTCCGGCTGTAGTCGAGGCACTGATTATCTTCGGGAAATTGCTCGAGATATAGTCTACGAGCTTGTTCAGTATGTCCTCGGACGATGCGAGCAGCTCTTTCATAAGCTTCGCTTTGTTCGGGTCCGAGATAGAGAGCCCGAAATCGTTCAGCTTTCTCAGCAGCGACGACGTATACGGTCCGAGATTTGTAACGAAATTCGTTATGCTTTCAAGCAGCTGCGGTATCAGTATCGCGAGCATCAGCAATACGAACAGCAGCACCGTAGCGACTGCAAGTCCGACTGAGAGCGACCACCGCGCGGAGGCTTTCTTCAAATGCCTGAAGACCTTCCTGTCATAGAGCTTGGCAAGCGGATTCATCAGGTATGCCATTGCAACTCCGCCTATAACGCTCGAAAAATAGCCGATGAAGTTGGTTATGCTGCTCCATACCGAGCCAAGATTTGAAAGGAGCAGAAAAACTGCAACTGTAATGCATCCGGCGACAGCATTTGAAAACCACCGCTTTTGCATAAGATCTTTAAATCTATTCATTTTGTACCCTTTTCATTTTTACAATGCTCACCTGCACATACAAGTGATATTATAAAAATTATACCCCATACCTCCGCCGCTGTCAAGCTTATTCAAGAAAAAACTCCCTGTCCGGCGTCAGCAGATGCCAGAATATTATCCGGAGCATTACAGCAGATAATTCACAATACAGGTATGCCGTTCAGGAAATGCGCAATAAATAACTTGCTTTTCCCTGATACATTTGCTATCATTATTATTGCATTATGCAAATCAACCGACAAAAGGAGAATATTATGGCATTTAAAGTTATGGGCGTCACCGCAGGACGCAAGGACAGCAACTGCGAGATACTTCTGAAAGAGGCACTCCTCGTCTGTCAGGAACAGGGTGCTGAGATCACAATGATAAATCTGAAGGACTATGAGCTCCTCGACTGCACAGGCTGCACATCATGTACTATGGGAATGTCCATGGGCAAGCACACAGGCTGCGCTCTCGACAACAAGGACGACAAGAAAAAGATAATGGACGTGCTCCTCGATCAGGACGCTGTTATCTTCTCGGCTCCTACATATGCTCTCATGCCCTCGTCGCAGTTCCTCACATTCATGCACCGCAACCTCGCATACGAGACCGCATTCCTCACCAAGATAGGCGCTATCAAGCACCGCGACCGCGTGGGAGCTCTCATTGCTGTAGGCGGCTCGACACGTTCATGGCAGTCTATGGCTCTCGAGTGTATGCAGGCTTCGACATTCTCGAACAGCTTCAAGATAGTCGATATGTACATGGCAACAATGGTCCCTGCTCCGGCGCAGGTGCTCCTCTACGAGGAAAAGCTCGCACGCGCAAGAGAGATAGGCGCCAACATAATGAAGTCGCTCAACACTCCCGCCGCTGAGCGTGAATGGCTCGGAGAGCCTGACGCAGGCTGGTGTCCGAACTGCCACAGCAATTGTCTCTGCCTCGGCGAGCCGCAGTGGAAGGGCTTGCAGTATCCTATCGAGTGCGCAGTATGCGGCGCAGGCGGCGACCTCGTCAAGACTGACGACGGCAAGTGGAAATTCGTCATCGCGGCAAACGGTCTCGAGCGCGACCGCACCTCCGAGGAGGGACGCGGAGTTCACTGCGACGAGATTGCCGACACGCAGGGAGGCTTCTTCATGGCCCCCCAGAAGCGTGCGGAGGTTGCTCAGAAGCTCGAAAAATACAAGAAGATAAAGTTCAAAGGCGTATAAAGCAAACAGCCTGAAGGAGTTCCCTTCAGGCTGTTTTTTATGTTAGTTACTTCTGTTCTCTTTTGCTGCTTCTTCAGCGGCTTTTATGTTTTTTTCTATTTCAGCTTGCTCTTTTGCTGCTTCTTCAGCGGCTTTTCTGTTTTTTTCTATTTCAGCTTGCTCTTTTGCGAGGCTTTCTGCTTCTGCGGTTTTGCTCTGCGGAACTTCATAATGCCAGTCATTTCCGCACGAAACAACGATATTCCCAGTTCCGCTGTCGGGGAGGAACAGTCTCATTCGCGATGCAAGGACCCTGTCCAGCGGAACCTCAGCAACGCTTGCCGAGGAGCTCCCCTTAAAGCTTGCCTTTACCTCTTTTCCGAGCGAAGAAGCTGCGATCGAGTTGTCCTCAAACACGTAAACGCCTGACCGCTCACTTGATATATCGCTGCTTTGCGTGAACAGCTCCCTCCTCTCATAGCGGGAGCCGCTCTCCTCCGGAAATGCCGAAGTTCCGTTTGCGTATACCGAGGCTTTCCACATCTTTTCCCTTGCGGGCAGCTCCAGCTTTTTATCGCCGGAGCTGACATATATATCGTAAAAGCTGCCGTCACTGTCGCTTCCGTAGAGCAGCTCGACATTCGCCGGAACAGCCTTGCCGCCGTCCCTGACATAGCACACGCTGCCGGTCGAAGCAAGACCCTCCGCATCGGCGACTGCGCCCGCAGCTTTATAGGCGCTGTCATCGCGGAACTGCTCGTCAAGAGCAGAAAGCTCCTCGTCAGAGAATGTGCAGACCGGCTCAGCCGCAGCGATTATGCTGTCGGGTGTGTAGTTTCCAGCATATTCAACTGCATATACCTCTGCCGTATCGACGCTGTCATTCTCCTGACGGATATATATGCGGACATTCACGTTCTCCCTGCCCGTATCCTCGAACGGACACGAAAACAGCGGAGTTACGAGGATATCCTCGGCGGCATACCTGCTCAGCGGGACGTCTATATATCTGTAGTCTCCGTCAGCAGCCATGCGCTCGACTGCGCTCGTTATCCTGCGGAAGCTCCTGTCAGAGGGAGCTCCCATGTTGTAAAAGAAGCGGTTCACTGCGCCCGACTTAGGCACAAAAAATATGCACAGCACTATCGCAGCCGCGATAGCTGCCCATTTCAGGAAGCTGCCTTTCCTGCTCCTGCCGGTGACGACTTCGAGGTCAGTTATAATATATTCGTCGTCTTCTGCTCCGGCAGGGAGGGTCGGAAAAACCCTTGCCGTTATCGTATCAAGACAATCGACGTTCTCTGTGAGCTCGTTCATCTTGTCGCGGAGGAGCTTCTCCGCGCTTGTATAAGTGTTTTCCATATCATTCACCTGCCTTTTCCTGTAGTATGGCTATCGCCTTTTTATAGCGTGATTTCACCGTGGATTCGGGGCTTTTCATTATATGAGCTATCTCCTTGAAGGTCAGCTCACAGCAGCAATGCATCACGACTATCTGCCGCTGCTTGTCGTTCAGCTCCTTCAGGAGCTGATTCACGAATATGCTGTCCTCAACGGCTTTGTCAGCCTCTCCGTAGCTCTGTATGAAGAAATCGCAGACCTCGCGCTTGTGTCTGCGGCGGAGCTCCAATGCGACATTTCTCGCTATCGTATGTATAAAGCCCTTGCCGTCGCCTTTGCGGTGGTCGAACCTGCTCACCTGCGCGAGCCGGACGAAGGTCTCGGCGACGCAGTCCTCGGCGAGCTGATAATCTGCGGTTATACTGAACGCGACTGCGAAAACGCTCCCCTTGAAACGGAGATACAGCGCCGTCATCGCCTCCTTTGACTTGCCGCATTCAAGGATAAGACGGTTGACCTCGCCGATATCGGCACTTGAATCGTCTGCAACTGAAATAGTAAGTATAGAGCATCACCTCTTTGGTATATTTTTCAGTATTCATTATATTAGTGTCTTTCGGAGGGCTGATTCGCTGATTTTCCCTCCAGCTTTGTATGTCTGCACAAAAACGCAGCCTCATTTTTGTCACTATTCAACATTATACTCCTGCGTTTCAAACCAGTAGAGCTTGTCCGCCCTGCCCTCATTCGGGTACATTCCTATCGAGTAGTGCGGGTCCTCCTGCTGAGCCTTCTGGCTGCTGATGATGTACATCATGTCGCCCGCCTGAACTATTCCGGTCCGGTAGGCGTTGACCTTTTCCATGCGGAAGGCTGTGCCTATCTTTGGCATGAAGTAGTATATCTGCACCTGCGACTGATAGTATCCGTTCATGCCGGCAGAATAGTTCGACGAATCCACCAGTGCAAAGAAGCCCTCTCCTGCCTTGACATAGTTTCCGCCGAAGCCGTTGAGATTCATCTTCGTGCGCTCCATTGTATTCAGCTCGTAGGTGTAGAGCCTCTTCTCCGACCCGGCTGATGCTGCTCTCTCATCTACCAGCACCGACAGCCTGTCCTTCCACGCCAAGACGTTATCTACCCTCTTGAAATCGGTCTTTATGGTGTAATACTGCGTTTTTATCGTCACGGGCTCATCTGTCTCCTCGCCTTTAGACCAGTCTATCCCGCCGCTCACCTCAACGGGAACTCCGTCACACTTTCCCCAGAAACGGGCGTATTTCGGCTCTTCGCTGTAGTCGAGCTTCAAGCCGGTCTCGGGGTCGTAGTAGGCGAAACGCCAGCTGTTCTCCTCCGTTTCAGCATTCGCCACTGAACCTGAGACATACAGTCCGTTGGCGGTATCCTCCATCCAGTAAATGCTGTAATCGACATTGAGAAACTCGGAGATTTCGGCAGTTTTCGGGTCGAGGACGTAAACAGTCGAGCTCTCGGGGTCATCCTCATGCATACGTTCCGGACGGTCGTAGAAGAACAGCCTGCCGCCGCAGGAGATAAGTCCTGCATAACAGCCGTTGTACTCCATTCCGGAGCGGCGGTCGAGCTCCTTGTATTCGCAGGACTTGGGGTCAAAGCTGAAAAGCGAGGAATCGTGCCGCGAGCAGAAGTCGTCATAGTTCACGGCGAAATAGAACTTGTCGTCGATGAATGCGACGTTTTCGATATGTCCGGCTGAGGGCGTATTGCAGAACACCTCGTACAGGCGCTCGTATTCCGCCTGCATCTCAGGGTCGTCGTAGCGAGCCGTGTAGCCGTAGCGGTCGCGGTATTCGCTCTCTGTCTTGCAGGGCGTGAGACGCTCGCCGAAATCGACGCCGCTGAGGTCGGCAACGTTCATTTTTACAGGCGGCTCATCATCAATTATACTTATATTGAAGTCGATGTCAACAAAATCCTCATCGGCGGCTTCGATATAGACCGGCTCGGTCGATTCCGCGGTCTCCTCGGTGACCTCCTCCGGAAGCGGTTCGGTATCGGTCTTTTTCTTGTCGCAGGCGGTCACTGAAAGAGTGAGCATTCCCGCTAAAAACAGAGCTGTAATGCGTTTCATAGCTTTCTCCTTTTCATTCCTTGGCGTCGAACCAGTAGAGCGTTTTCGGCTTGCCGTAGTAGTAATTACTATAGCCTCTTCCGGACTTGCCTTCATCGTCTTTTTCAAGAGTAAGATAATACATCTGCTCTCCCCTGACGACGTTTAATATCTCATCGGTCTTGTCGAGCTTGTATATCGTGCCGTACTCCGGCATGAGGTAGTATATATACCAGAATTGCTTCATCCAGCCCTCTGACGACTGCTGTGTCATGAAGATGCCGTCCCTGCCCTTCTGCATATCACCGTTGGTATAGCCGTTGATAACCATTCTCGTCCGCTCCATAGTCGCAAGGTCGTAGGTGTAGAGACTCATCTCCCGAGTGCCGACATCGTTGACCTTTTCCGTATTGAGTATGCAGAGCCGCTCCTTCCACGCGAAAACGTGCGACCACTGCGTCAAATCGGTCTCAATGGTGTAATACTGCGTCTTGACTGTCACCGGAGCGGCAATGTTGCCGTTGTAGCCGCCGGTTATCTCGACAGGCTCGCCGTCGCAGTATATACCTCGTCCGGCAGCGTGATCCTCTATGGGCACAGTATCGGACTGCTCCAGTTCCTCGCCGGTCTCGTAATCGTAAAACCTGCTCTCAATAACCTGTGAATGCTTTCTGCCGTCCTCACTTGTTGTATCAACAAGTGAACCAACCATAATACCGTTTTTCATCGGGTACATACTTACAATACGTCCGTCGAGCGTGAGTATCTCAGAGGTTTCACGGGTCTCGGGGTCAAAGCAGTATATATTGGTAACAAAGCTGTCGCTTACCTCATCGTAGCTGTATTCGACGGAATCTCCGGTCTGGTTATTTGTGACCGTATTATAGCAGTCGTAGTAATAGAGCTTGTCATTCGCGGCGCATAAGTCGGTGTAGCAGCCGTGATAGTCAAGTCCGGTATGCCTTTCAAGCTCCTCATATTCGAGCGTCACAGGGTCAAACACGAAAAGCGACGAATCGTGACAGCTGCAATGATCATCATAATTCACCGCAATGTAGAACTTGTCGCCGAGCATTGTGCATTTGTCCATTTGCCCCTCAGCCGTTTTTTCGCATATATCAGCTTCTTCCTGCATCATCTCTTCAAGAGAGCTCAGGTATTCGGATTCTGTCAGCCCGTCAGCCAATGCCCTGTAATAATCGAGATATACGCCGTAATTCTCGCGGACGCCCTCAGCCTTGCAGGGCGAAAGGCGCTCGCCGAAGTCGATGCCGGAAAGGTCTGACGAATGGAGCTCTGTCGGCGGAGCTTCATCGGAGGTTTCAACAGTCAGGTCAAGACAGTGGAAATCGTCGTTTACGAGCTCGCGGTAGACGGGCTCGCTCGTGGCTTCAGCGGTAACTTCCTCGGTTATCTCCTCGGGAAGCGGCTCGCTGTCGGACTTTTTCTTATCGCAGGCGAACATCGGGAGCGTGAACAATGCCGCCATAATTACTGCTGTGAGCTTTTTCATGAAATTATCCCCCTTATGCAAAAGCTTATATAATAAGTGCATTTGACGCTGAAAAAAGACGAAGCTTCCTAATGTTAAAACAAAAAAATATTTGCAGCTCTGTTTTCTGCTTAAAAGCGGCTCGGATTATACTTCAAGGATAATTCATGTTAAAATTTACTAAATTCGTTGAAGATTATTCTACACATCTGCGATATACAATTTACACAAAAAATGTTGACTTGATTTAAGCTGTATGATAGAATAAAATGGAAGCAGTGTGTGCAGACATTGCAAAGCATGAAACATTATCCATTTAAGGAGGAGGATCACAATGAAGTCATTTTTCAAAAGGGCTGTCAGCACTGTCGCGGCGGCAGCGTGTATGCTAACGAGCTTCCGCTTCACTTCGCTCAGCAGCGTCACAGAAGCTGAGGCTGCAAGCGGAATGAACGCCTTCGACATCACAAGAGAAATGAAGATAGGCTGGAATTTAGGAAACAGCCTCGACGCAACAGGCGGCAACGGCTACTACGGTCTTGACACCGAGGTAAGCTGGGGCAACCCAAAGACAACAAAGGCAATGATAAATACAGTTAAAGCCAAGGGCTTCAATACTGTAAGAATACCTACCACATGGTATCCTCATCTTGACGGAAGCAACAAAATAGACGGTGCATGGATGTCACGAGTCAAGGAAGTCGTTGACTACTGCATCGACAACGATATGTACGTTATCCTCAACGTCCACCACGAGGAATGGGTCAACGTTGCACAGTTCAACGACAACACCTATCAGAACGCCGAAACTAAGCTCACGGCAATATGGAAGCAGGTTGCCGAGGAGTTCAAAAACTACGACCAGCACCTCGTTTTCGAGGGCATGAACGAGCCCCGTCAGACAGGAAATCCCTCCGTTAGCCAGTGGGGCAACGGCGAGGGCGACAACGGATACACATGGAATTATATCAACAAGCTCAATGCAAAGTTCGTCTCAACAGTCCGCGGACAGGGCTCCTCCTCCAACAAGGAGCGTCTGCTCATGCTCCCCGGATACTGCGCTTCCTCCGATATAAAGGCTATCAGAGCAGTTACTTTCCCCTCGGGCTGCGGAAACGTTGCTTACTCGGTACACGCTTATCTCCCCTACTATTTCACAATGGCTGAGGACGACAAAGCCAACCACAACTATCCCGGTCAGAGCGGCTGGGGCGAGGACTATACAGGCGCTATCAACAGCTTCTTCAGCGGGCTCAAGCAGCTCGAGGACGAGAAGAATATCCCTGTAGTCATCGGCGAATTCAGCGCCTCAAACTTCAACAACCTCAGCGCTCGTCAGGCGTGGGCTAAGGACTACATCACTCAGGCTAAAAAAGCCGGTATCCCCTGCATTCTCTGGGATAACAACGTCGAGGGCGGCAACGGCGGCGAATCGCACGGCTACCTCAACAGAAGCGCAAATTCATGGTATTCCGCTTCCGAGCCCGTGCTCAACACGATGATGTCCGTCATCAACGACAGCTCTATTCTCTGGGCGGGCAAGCAGGCTCCCGTCGTTACGACAACAACTGCTCCCCCGCAGACTACTCCCGCAAATCCCACCACCGGTCCCGACAGCAGCGGTGACTACTTCACAAGCACATTTGAAAGCGGAACTGATAACTGGTCCGGCAGAGGCGACGCAACTGTAGAAGTCGATTCCTCAAACTACTATTCCGGCAGCAAGTCGCTCCACGTTTCCGGCAGAACTAAGGCATGGAACGGTACGGCTATCCCGCTCGATTCATCTTCATTCGTTCCCGGATACACCTACAGCTTCAGCGCGGCAGTCCTCCAGACGAGCGGCTCGACTGAGACTATACAGATGTCTATCCAGCAGAGCGGCGGAAGCGAAACTTCTTACCACCACGTAGCCGAGTGCTCGGCAAAGAGCGGCGAGTGGACAAAGATAGAGAACACCGAGTTCACTATCCCCTCCGGCGGAAGCGACCTCACGCTCTACATTGAAACTCCCGACGGAAGCGGTTCTCTCTGCGATATCTACCTCGACGCAGTTCAGGTTTCAAAATCAGGCAAGGCTTCATCAGTCGTTACCGGTCAGGGAACAGTTTCCGCCTCCGGTCCGAGCGTTCAGCCCGGCACAGGCAATCTCAGCAAGAACGACACTATCAGGATAATGCCTATCGGCGATTCTATCACATTCGGCTACGGTCATACCGGCGGCTACAGAAAATTCCTCGATTACTACCTCAAGGACAAGGGCTATACCAAGGTCGATATGGTTGGTCCCGAGGGCTCTAACAGCGCAAGCTTCAGCTTCAACGGCAAAAACGTCTCCTACGACGACAACCACGCCGGCTACAGCGGATTCACTATCAAGCAGCAGTACCCTATCCCCAGCTGGGGCGAGAACGGTCTGCTCGAAAAGCTCAAGAGCAAGAACGCTGTAAGCAGTGCTCAGCCGGATATCGTGCTCCTCATCATCGGCACAAACGATATGACCGCTAACCGCAATCTCAGTGACTGCGAGAGCGACCTCCACGACCTCGTGGACTATATCCTCGCATCTATGCCCGCTGACGGCATGGTATTCATGGGCTCTATCCCCGAATTCACAGCTTACGGCGGAAATGCTCAGCGCGTTGCGAATTACAATGCAACTGTCAAGAAGGTAGCCGAGTCCTACGCAAACGCCGGAAAGCACGTTCAGTTCGCCGACGTTCACGGCTGTCTCAACGGCATGAACGATATGGACACCGACAAGCTCCACCCGACAGAGAACGGCTACGAGAAAATGGGTAAGTTCTGGGCTGGCATCGTTGACGATTACGTAGCAGCTTCTGCTCCCATAGTTACCACTACTACCACAGTTACGACTACTTCAACAACTACCACCACAACAACAGCAACGACAACTCAGGAGTCCACAACTCAGCCCGATGAAAAGCGCATCGCAGGCGACGTTAACCTCGACGGAAACGTTACTGTCGCCGATGCAGTCGCTATCCTCCAGTACATCGGCAACAAGGACAAGTATCCGCTCAGCAGTACCGCCAAGGCAAACGCTGATGTCTCCGGAAACGGCGACGGTGTTACTCCCAACGACGCACTCACGATACAGAAGGTCGACGCCGGACTTATTGATATAAGCCAACTCCAGTCGGCATAATCAAGCGCGGAAAGGTCAAAGCCTGTACTCGTACAGAAACTCATACCTACTACTGGGAAAGAACCTTTTCCCAAGACTTCCAGCTTTGTTTTTCTGCAAGAGGTATCCCATATAAAACAAAATAGCTCCGTTTTCTCTCAAGGGGTACCCCTTGCAGAAAAAACGGAGCTAAATATTTTAGGAAGAGAGTTTGAGGCGACTCCCCGCAGTGTGGGGAGATGCCCGAAGGGCAGAGGGGCGCGCTGCCGTCAGCAGAAGCCCTTTTTCAAAAAGTTTTCCCTCAATATTAAATATAAACTTCTGTATAAGTACCGGCTTTATGCCGTGAGAGCTTGTTTCAGCAGATATGTTTATTCCTGTGCTCTTCCTTCCTGAGCAGCAGGCTGAATATCACGCACACCGCAACTCCTGCCGCTCCGAGTATGGCGAACAGCATTGCTGCTCCGGAGCCTTTTCCGCTGCCGAAAAGCGAGCTCAGCGGACTGCCTGCGGGGACTCCCGCCATGTAGGGCTCGAGCACCTTGTCGATAAGGATTCCTCCCGAGAGGTACCCCACGGGGATAGTGAAGAATTGCAGGGTATTCCGGCACGAAAAGACTCTTCCCTGCATATCTGCCGGGATAGTGCTCCTGAGTATCACGTCCAGATTCGCGCCCATGTAGGGAATGAACAGCCAGCCGCAGACAGCTCCCGCGCACCATATAACAGGCGAATCGCTGAATGCGAGCATGAAATTCTCGGTGCTCATCGAAAAAAACAGCGCAAGGCATATGGCTCGGACGCGGCTTTTCGGAGCTGGCGACAGCGAAGCGATAAGGCTCCCTGCAAGGGCAGCGGCTCCGACGAAGAAATTGACCGTGCCAAGCGTGGTCTCGCCGCCTGCGGGCTTTGAGAGTATCATTGCCGGCAGCGCTGAATTATATGCCGAGGCGATAAGATTTATTCCCGCAAGGAAGAATATGAGCTTCAGCACCACGGGACAGCCCTTGAGCCATTCCAGTCCAGACTTTGCGGACGAGAGCAGTGACTCGCTTTTTTCTCCGGAGTTTTTCGGCTCGGGAATGCGAATGAACAGGAGCAGCACGGTAAATGCTGCCGAAAATGTAAGCAGGTCGGTTACGATGACTGCCGATATACCTCCGAATGCGAACAGCATTGTCGCGAGAACGGGCGTCAGCAGTGAATTAAGAGACTGCGAAAGCGAGCGCAGTCCGCTTGTTTTCTGATAGTATTCCTTGGGTGTGAGCTGAGTTGCAGCGACCTCGCTTGCGGGCTGCTGTACGGTGTTCATCAGACCGTTGAGCGCGTTGATGATGTACAGATGATACGGGCGCAGAGCATCTGCTTTTATGAGCAGAAACGCCGCAGCAGTGGTCGAAGCTGCGAAGAGGTCGCATATCAGCATGGTACGTTTTTTGTTCCATTTGTCGCTGAGTGCGCCTGCAAAAATGCTCATCAGTACGTACGGAGCGTATGAGCAGACGGTCAGCAGAGCTGTTTCAAGTGCAGAGCCGCTGTACTTATACAGCCACAGAACAAGTGCATAGCTCGTCATGCCGCTTCCGAGTGCGGAGAGCGACTGAGTGCTCCAGAGTAAAATATAGCTTTTGAGTTTTTTCATTAGACTTTGCTCCTTTTGATATTATCGTATCGTCAGAAATGCAAAGCCTGAGGGAGAGTTTATTCTCCATGCAGTTCCCTCAAACCTTGCATGGAGCGTTTACAGCGCATCTTCTCATGATATCTCCTCCTTTGTTACGGGATCTATTGTGTACGGAGCCTGCTTTAAAGCTGCTCCCTGATATAAGCGAGGAGCCCTTTGCAGCCCTCCTCAATATCTGCGTAAGCCTTAGCGAAATCGCGGCTGTACCACGGGTCGGAGACGTCATCTCCCCTGCCTGCGAATGAGAGGAGCTTGTATATCTTCCCGTCCTTGTCGCCGCCGAAAATGCGGTTCATATTGCGGATATTTGCCGTATCCATGCCGATGAAGAGGTCGTAGCTGCCGTAGTCGGACTTTCTGAGCTGTACGGCAGTCTTTCCTGCACAGCCGATGCCATGCTTTGCCAGCTCCGAACGTGCCGGAGGATAAACGGGATTGCCGAGCTCCTCGGTGCTTGTCGCGCTCGAAGAAATCGAGACCTCATCGCTGAGTCCGGCGTCGGATATAATCTTTTTCATTATAAACTCTGCCATAGGTGAGCGGCAGATGTTGCCGTGGCACACAAACATAACCTTTATCATAGGTCTAAACCTCCGTATTTTGCCGTGATTTGCCGCG
>JAEEGL012973906.1_pt1 | contig 26356 bp, 18 predicted proteins | sample 9134231 | NCBI WGS metagenome assembly JAEEGL01 (sample SAMN16246548, study PRJNA631951) | gut metagenome | biome: gut microbiome; feature: rumen; material: fiber-attached | host: Bos | place: Iran: Karaj | collected 2018-10
GTCTGCACAACTGATTATCATCATCGTATACTTCATACTGACAGTCGTTATAGGCGTCCTTTCCGGCCGGAAGACCAAGAGCGCTGCGGCATTCACCGGCGTGAGTCTTTCGACGATGGCAATCGTCTGCGCATCCACCGGCGAATGGCTGGGCGGAACTGCCACGACGGGCGTTTCCGAGTACGGATTCCTGTATGGTCTGTCCGGCTGGTGGTACACCATCGCCAATGGCATCGGCGTTCTGGTGCTCGGCCTGCTGTTCGCGAAACTATTCCGATCCCTCGAGACCGGAACGGTCCCCGGGATCATTGAAAAGTTCTTTGGCGTGCATGCACGCACCGTATCCTGCATCATCCTGACGATCGTTATGCTGGCCGTCGGCCTCAGCCAGATGATCGCGGCCGGCAAGCTCGGCGAGAGTCTGCTCGGCATCCCGTTCTGGATCAGTGCGATCGTGTTCGCGGTCATCTTCATCGTTTACACCCTGGCCGGCGGTATGAACGCCGTGGCCTCGACGAACGTGATGCACCTGTTCGTCATGTACGCCGGCGTCATCATCGCCGTGCTCGTCGTCGTTTCCCGCGTCGGCGGTTTTTCGGAGTTCAGCAGCAGCGTCCGGGATCTCAAGGCAGCCGGCAGCGGCGGCAGTTTCTGGAACATGTTCTCCATCGGCGGCACGAAGGTGTCGAGCTGGATCATCGCTTCTCTGCTCGGCGCCTGCACAGCCCAGGCCGGCCTGCAGCCCGTACTGAGCGCGAAGAACGCGAAGCAGGCGCGCAAGGCCTGCATCATCACCGCGTTCGTTGCAGCCCCGTTCGGATTCTTTACCGCCTTCCTCGGCATGGCGTCCCGCGTCATGTTCGAGAAGGATCCCACCTTCCTCAGCCAGATCGAACGTACGGCTGAGGGCATCAAGATCGCCGGAAAGAGCGCCCTGCCCGAACTGATGATGAACAATTCGGTCATGCACCCGATCGTCGGCGGCCTCGTACTCGCTGCGATCCTCGCAGCGGTGCTCTCCACTGTCAGCCCCATCATCCTTGCCTCCGGCACCATGGTCACCCGCGATGTGTATCAGAGGGTGCTCCATCCCGAAGCCAGCGATGAGAAGGTCCTGAAGATGGGCCGTATCACGACGGCCATCTCCGGCGTCATCTGCTGTGTCGGCGCGATCTTCCTCTGGAAGGCATCCGCCGTTCTGGAACTTGTGTACGCGGCGTACTCGCTGCGCGGCGCACTGTTCATCGTGGTCCTCTTCGGCATCTACTGGAAGAAGGCCAGCGGCAAGGGCGCCATCTGGGCAATGATCATCACCGCCGTCGTGGCGGTGGGCTGGGTCGGCGTCAAGCTCGCCACCGGCCGCTATCCCATCGTGATCGGCAATTTCGCCATCACCGAGACCTATGCCGCCGTAGTCGTCGCTGCGGTATGCACCATCATCTTCAGCCTGGTGTTTAAACCAAGCGAGATTGAGATGGCGGAGCGCGAGCATACGAAGGCCGAGGTCCGGAAAGCCATGGAGACCGCCTGACGGGCGGCTCCGCAGAAAACCAGATATACAGCCCCGCCGGTCTACGGCGGGGCGGTTTTCTAAATTTCGACATGATCCGGCCGACAGTGCCGGAAAACTGCAGGAAACGCGCGGCGCGTGCCGCGCTCAGGTGAGAAAGATGCTCAATGAGACTATGATACGGTGCTTCCTGACGCTCGCCGGGAATCTCAGTTTTACCAAAACAGCGCAGGAGATGTATATGACCCAGCAGGCGGTGAGCAAATACATCGCCAGACTGGAGGAAACGCTCGGATTTCGGCTGTTCCTGAGGACCAGACACTACGTGAAGCTGACCCGGGCGGGCGAGATGTACCGGGACCTGTTTGCCAGATATCAGGAGGATTTCGACCGCGTCGGCGAAGCGGTGGCCGCCTATTACCGGGATCTTCAGAAACAGATCAAGCTGGGGTATCTGGAGATGCTGGATATCTCCTCCTGCATCGCGGACGCGCTGAAGCAGGCCCGGCAGAAAGACGGGGAGCTCCGTTTTTCCGGCGTCAAGCTGCCGCAGCACGAACTGCTGGAGCAGTTCGCGGACCGGGAACTGGATATGATCATCACCTACAGGGAATTCGCGCCGAAGGAGGCGGGGGTCAGGAGCCACCGCATCCTCAACACGCCGCTGGTGCTGCTGGTATCCCCGGAGGATCCCGTCAACGTGCCCGGAGCCACCGTGGCGGATTTCAGGAGCCATCCCTTCATCAAGACCGCGGCCGGCCGGGAGCCTGTCGCAGAGACCCGCGAGCGGGCGCTGCGACAGTGCCGGGAACTGGGATTCACCCCCGAGAAGATCGTGGTGGCGCCGAATCTGGAATCCGCGTATATGAACGCGGAACTGGGGCAGGGGGTCTTCGTTTCCACCATGCTCAGCCGCGTGAGCCTTCACAGCAGCCTGACCTGCTTCCCCATCGGGAAGGAGGAGGAACTGCGGTGCTTCTGGCATGAGAACACGGAGAACAGGACCGTGGCCAGATTCGCGGACATGCTTCAGAAGGCGTTTCAGAGCAGAGAGCGGCAGGAGAATGCGGAAGGAGTGAACGTCCTTGCCTGAACCCGTCGTCCGGAACCGGCACGGCGTTCCGGTCTATCAGTTCATCGCACTGTCCGGAACAGGCAAGACCACGTTCCTGGAGAAGCTGGTCGCGGAACTGAAGGACAGAGGACTTCGCGTCGGCGTCTATAAGCATGACGGCCATGACTTTGAGATCGACTGGCCGGGGAAGGACAGCTGGCGCATGACACAGGCAGGAGCGGACGTGACATTGCTCTCGTCGGCGTCAAAAGCCGTCATTATGGAAAACAGACCGGTGCCGCCGGAGGAACTGGCGGACCGGACAGATAACGTGGATATCCTTCTGGTGGAAGGATACAAGGCAGGACCGTGGCGCAAGATCGCCATGCGCCGCGAGGCTTCGGGAAAGGATTGGGCTGTCCCGCCGGAGGAGTGCCTGGCCGTCATCACAGACGGGCCGAGCCCCGACGGCGTGCCCCGTTTCGGTTTCTCGGATATCGCGGCGGTCGCGGATTTCCTGCAGGCAGATATGAACGGCCATTGAAAGGCCAAAGATCAGAAAAAGAGGAAAGACACATGAGCGTTCAGAAATATCCCCACCTTTTCGAGCCGCTGATCATCGGCAACACCGTGTTCCGTAACCGCATCTTCGCCTCCCCCCAGGGGTCTTCCTTCGTGGACTGCGCGGAATTTCCCACACCGGAGATCGCCGCCTACTACGAGCGCAAGGCCATGGGAGGTTCCGCGACGATCTGCATGGGCGAGCGCGCGGTGGACAGCCGCCGCGGCCTGAATTACGGCGGACAGGTCATCCCCCTGGAAGATCACAGGGGACAGGCCTATTTCAAGTATCTGACCAATGCCGTGAGCAGACACGGGACCGTGCCGTCCATCGAACTGCAGCACGGCGGCTGCTGGGCCAAGCGCGGCGCGGACAGAGGGAATCAGATCTACGGGCCCGTGGAGGGCATCTATGACGGCGTGCACGTACTGGCCATGGACGAGCAGATCATCGCCGAGACGATCGACGCCTTTGTCAAGGCGGCCCAGTGGGCCAAATGGGTCGGTTTCGGCATGGTGACGATCCACGGCGGGCACGGGTGGCTGCTGGGGCAGTTCATGTCCCCGGTCATGAATACCAGAACGGACCGATGGGGCGGCAGCCTGGAAAACCGGGTGCGTCTGCCGCGGGAGATCTGCAAAGCGATCCGCAAGGCCTGCGGACGCGACCTCGTGATCGAGATGCGCATCTCCGGTGCTGAGTGCACGGAAGACGGCTACGATATCGACGCCGGCGTGGAGATCGCGAAAGGCCTTGACGGATATCCGGACATCATCCACGTATCGGCCGGCCACGGACAGTTCGACGACGTCTTCACCGTCACGCATCCCGGCATGTTCCAGCCGGACGGTGTGAACGTGAAATATGCGGCGGCGATCAAGCCGTTCATCAGGCAGAGCAAAGTGGGCACGGTCGGCGCGCTGTGCGATCCGGCGATGATGGAGGAGATCATCGCTTCTGGAAAGGCGGATATCGTGAATATGGCGCGCGGCCTGGTCGCGGATCCCGATCTTCCGCTGAAGGCAGCCACCGGTCAGGAGAGAGAGATCAACAAGTGCCTGCGGTGCTTCCAGTGCTTCTCCGGCCTCATGAACAAGGGGCAGTACAGCTGCGCCATCAACCCTGAGATCGGCCGGGAACTGGAGTATTCCACCCAGCCGCGGGAGGTGACCGTGCCGAAGAAGGTCCTGGTCATCGGCGGCGGCATCGGCGGCATGCAGGCGGCTCTGACGGCGGAGAAACGCGGTCACGACGTTACGCTGGTGGAAAAGACCGGGCGTCTGGGCGGCGTGCTGCTCTGTGAGGAGAAGGTGCCGTTCAAGCAGCATCTGCATGAGTACATCGAGAATCAGGTGCGGAGGATCGGCGAGTCCGGCGTGAAGGTCATGATGAACACCGAACTGACGCCGGAGCAGGCGGAAGCCATGGGGGCGGACGTGATCATCGCCGCCATCGGCGCCAAGGCCATCGTACCTCCGATCCCCGGCATCGACGGGAAGAACGTGCTGCCCGCGGAACACGCCTACATGCATCCTGAGGAGACAGGAGATACCGTGATCGTCCTCGGCGGCGGCCTGGTGGGCATCGAACTGTCCATCTATCTGACATGGCTCGGGAAACACGTCGAGATCGTTGAGATGGCGGACAAGCTCAACTGCGGCGAGAACTTCGTTCACAAGATGGCCGTGGACCGCGAGATCAAACGGATCTCGCTGACGGCGCACACTGGGACGACGGCGAAGAGCATAGACGAGACCGGCGTGGTATGCCAGGGGCCGGATGGCGAAGTACGCTATGATGCGGATACCGTCATCTGCGCCGTCGGGATGAGAGGACTGCAGGAGGAGGCCAAGGCCTACTCCCAGGCGGCGCCCCTGTTCTATCAGATCGGCGACTGCTCCCGAGCGACGAACATGTACGAGGCCAACCGGCTGGGGTTCAACGTGGCCATGGATATCGGTCAGCGCTGGTGAGCCGGCAGAGTGAACGCATCGGATTTCATAGACAACAAAAGGACGGCACAGGAATGGTCCGGCGCCGTCCTTTGCTGCCTGCCGGGGACGGCAACTTCGGCGACGACCGGGGAGGGAAATTCGAATCGGTGGCGGATATGATCTCGAAACAGTTCCTGAGCGACGCCGACATTCCGGTGGCGTTCGGATTCCCCGCAGGTCACGGGGATGTCAATTATCCTCTGCTGATGGGCACGGAAGTCACCCTGACAGTGACTGAGGACAGTTTTACGCTTTCATGGACAGAATGACCCGATCCCGGGCATGGGGCGGGCAGCATCCGGTGCCTTCCCGGATAAGGCCCGTCCGCCGCGGCAGCCGGCAGGCGGGATCCCTGCCGTACGGCTGGGGAGACAGATCGAAACAGAAAAAACGGACGGTACCGGAAACCCGGTACCGTCCGTTTTCACATATGCGTTGCGACCGCGGCAGGTCAGATGTCTTCTCTGGCTTCCCTTACGTCGTAGATGAATCCGGTCAGCTCCTCCTGTGTGCGATGGAACTCCGTCCTGTACAGGGAAACCGTATCGCCACCGTAATCCTCGTTCACGAGGTGGGCACTTATCTCGTCGATGGCGCGCCAGATCCCGGCGCGCAGCTGCTTGCCGGTCTCATACAGGGAACCGTACCCTGCGTCTGCCAGCATCTGCGCATGATAGACCCAGTCCATGCATACGGGATTCAGGCCGCGGAACTCGTTCAGAAGAACGATCAGTTCGTCCTCCCAGGCTTTCCGCTGCTCCTCCCGGCGCCTTCTGCCGGCGGCGTCGAAATCTATGATCTGTGCCATGGGGCACGCTCCTTTACCATTTGTTGAAGACCTTCTCGGCAAACCCGAACAGATCTCTGAACTGCAGGACGGCGCCGTCGTCCAGGACGCAGCGGCCGCTGTACCGGCCGAAGACCTGGTGCTGATCACTGCACAGGATCTTGAAGTCCGTGCGGCTGGCGCGGTCCAGTACCGGCGTGAAGGACATCTCGAACCGGCGGTCGTCGGAGGTGAACCGCCAGGGGGAGAGAAAGTCGTCCGTTCCGTCCGCTTTCTTCGGAATGATGAACTGGACACGGGAGAGCTTATGCAGTCTGCCGTCGAAAAACAGCGCGTTTTCGCTGGCCTTTTCCGTGTTTCCGAACCCGTACCCGATATTGAAGCCGAAGGGGATACCGGCTATGGTACCTGAAGCGCTACCCCAGTACCAGGTGTTTTTGTATGTCCATACGCCCCGGCCCCAGTCCAGTACGCCGAAACTGTTTTCCGGTGAGAAAGAATAGGTATCCCTGCCGACACGGACGGTGCCCTCGGCGGGCAGGCAGTTGATCTTCTGATTATAATAGAAAGCCTTCCTGTCCCCGTCGAAGGGTGTGGCGATCACGATGCTGTCCGTTCCGGGATCGGACAGGGTCACGGCACCCTCAATGGGAGCGCCGTCCCTGAAATCCTCCATCTTGAAGGTCAGGATACGATGGGAGCCGGATCTCCGGAAAGCGAGATAGTAGTCTTTTCCCGCGGAACGTACAGAACCGTCTCCGCTGGAGGGGGAAAGCGCTTTCCTGCCCCGGGGGAGTATCTGCATGGGACTTTTTGTGATCTCCCAGCCCTCCTCGAAATCCAGGAAGGAGACACTGTCCAGCCCCATATATCCGTTGTCGGCTATGGTCAGGGCAAGTCCGAAGCGGTCTCCGCAGCCGATGTAATAATAATCCCACTCCTTGAGGCGGAGCGCGGAAGTCTTTACGCCGCCTCTGTCATAGGTCAGCAGTGGCCTTCTGGCCCAGCCGGGCTCCCGGAGGCGGCCCTTTCCATCCAGAAGAGGACCGGTGCGCGTGATCTCATGCTGCATAGGAAGTTCTCCTTTCCGGACAGGATATGGGTGCGTCAGTGGATCTGGACCGGCAGACCGTAGGCGAGCAGCTGGTCCCTGCGCGCCTCCATGAGCGCGTCAGACGGCGGCTCCGCCACAAAGATCTTCTCCTTCTTCATCAGCCGCTCATGCTTGCTGATGCCGAGCTTGTGGTAAGGCAGCAGCTGCACCACCTCGATGGCGTCCTTCAGAGGCTGCAGGAATTCCCCGTAACGGTCAAAGTGCTCCCGGCTGTCGTTGAACATGGGGATCGTGGGGATCCTGATCTGCATGCGCCCGCCGGCTTCGGCGATCTTCACGCAGTTTTCCAGGATCAGTTCGTTGGGGACGCCGATCACCTGCTTGTGGAGAGCGGAGTCCATGCACTTCAGATCGTAGAGGAACAGATCGGTATAGGGGAGCACCCGCTGGATGACCTCCCACCGCACGAAACCGGTGGTGTCCACCGCCGTGTGGATGCCTTCCTCCTTGCAGCGGCGAAGGACTTCAAAGGTGAAGTCCGGCTGGCACAGGCACTCGCCTCCGGAGATGGTCATGCCGCCTCCGGATTCCTCGAAGAAAGGCTTGTCCCTCAGCAGACGGTACATGACCTCGTCCACCGTGGTGTCCGTGCCGCACATGTACAGCGCCGTGGCCTTGCAGGCCTTCGCGCAGGCGCCGCAGTCGTCGCAGACCGTCTTGTCCACGTCAGGGTAGCGGATGGGATCCCCCTTGGCGTCGGTGGTTTCCGGTCCGGCGGAGATAGCGTTTTTCGGACAGACGTTCAGACAGGCGCCGCAGGCATCCAGGCCGAGACAGCGGATCCTCATCCAGTTCAGCTCCGTGGGGAACTCCTGACTCTCCGGACTGTGGCACCAGGGGCAGCGCAGGGGGCAGCCCTTCAGGAAAACAGTGGTGCGGATCCCCGGTCCGTCCTGGACGGAAAAGCCCTGAATATCATAAAGTTTGCCGGTCAGCATAACATCACTCCCGTCTTGTTGTTGATCTGTTTTCATTATACCGAACGCGCCGGAGGTTGTCCATTGAAAGCGGAGGCGCGGCCGATGCGTATTTGTCATTATTCGAGAAGGAAAACGTATCTCTGCATACGAAAATCAAATGGTTCTTTCGTTGTAAACAGGCAGAGAATAAGATAGAATAATAATGGAAATAACGGCTGAAAGCTGTGACCACCATCTTTGAAAAGGGGTAACGAGACGATGTTTGAATTTGTTCCCATGACCGACCGCATCCGGGCGATCCGCGCCAAGCGCGACGTCTTCACAGGCGGCAAGTACATCACCATCAACGCAGAGCGCACCCGTCTGTACACGGAGTATTACAAGGCGCATGAAAACGAGTATCCGATGCTCAAACGCGCCGGCGCCATGCTGTACTGGGCGCAGAACCGCGCCTATCACGTGTTCGACGACGATATCCTTGTGGGCAGTCCCGGACCGGACCAGCGCAGCATGTGCCCCTACGTCGAATGGAGCGTCGCGTGGATCCCGCCCGTGGTCGACGACGATGACGAGACCTTCCGCAAGGCCTGGCAGAACGGGGAATCCGTCTACATGAGCGACGAGGACCGCGAGATCTTCCGTGAGGCCTATGACTACTGGAAGGACAAGACCATCTCCAAGATGGCGGAGGGCATCATGACCGATGACTTCTGGAACGCGGCCGGCAACGGCATGTTCCTGAATGCCGGTTCCACGAACCCCAATTTCCGCGGCATCTGCACCCGTCCCCAGGGCCATTATGTGGCAAACTTCAGGGCGGCCATCAACAAGGGCTTCGGTGCCGTCAAGGCGGAAGCTCAGGCCAAGCTGGACGCCATGCGCGGCAAGGTGTTCGGAGACATGGCCAGCTCCCACGTGTTCTATCATGCGGTGATCCGGGTCTGTGACGCGGCTATCACCATGAGCAAAGGCTATGCGGCCGCATGCCGCGCCAAGGCGGAAGAGACAGCGGACGAGACCCGCAGAGCTGAACTTCTCAGGATGGCGGACAGCCTGGACTGGATCATGGAGCATCCGGCCCGCACCTACTGGGAGGGCCTGCAGGCGGCCGTCTTCTATCAGATCATGCAGTCTACCGACGCCCAGCAGCACGGCGCCAGTATGGGCCGTATCGACGAATACGTCGGCCATCTGCTCCATAAAGAGCTGGAATCCGGCGCTATCACTACGGAAGTGGCGCAGGAGTATACGGACGCCTTCATCCTCCGCCTCAGCGACATCATCGTGCTGCCAGGCTTCATGCTCTCCAACAGGGATCTGATCGAGATCCAGAAGACCGGCAGAAACGTGTATTCCATGATCTACAACGGGCTGACGCCCACCAGCGGACTTGCGCTCACGCTGGGCGGCCGCAACGCCGACGGCACAGATGCCAGCAACGAATGCACCCGCCTGTTCCTGCAGACCTACGGGCGCATGCGCTTCCCGGATCCTACCGTCGCCCTCCGTATCCATCCCGGTACGCCGGATGACGTGTGGCGCCTGGGCATCGAATCCTGCAAGCTCAACGGAGGCATCCCTCAGCTGCAGAACGACGAAGTGATCATCCCGCAGATGATGGATCTGGGCTTCTCCGCTGAGGACGCCGCGGACTATTCCATCGTCGGATGCGTGGAACCCGGCGGGACCGGCAACGAATGGACGGCGGCTGGCTGTACCGGTACCGAGAGCATGTGGAACACCGTAATCGTACTTCTGGTGGCTATCAACGGCGGCATCAATCCCCAAACGGGAAAGATGGCTCTGCCCTGCAAGCCGCTGTATGAGTGCGAGACCTTTGAGGAGTTCAAGGAGAATTACGCGAAGGAACTGCAGTATCTGCTGGACTGGAACGTGTCCTTCTGCAACATGTTCGAGCTGATGTACGGTCACTACTTCCCCTGCATCGCGGCCTCCACGCTGATGGTGGGCTGTCTGGAATCCGGCAAGGACGTGCACCAGGGAGGAGCGAAGTACAACCGCACCGGCATCACCGCGGTGGGCACCGCCAACATCGCGGACAGCCTCATGGCCATCAAAAAGCTCTGCTTCGATGACAAGACCGTCACCACCCGTGAGATGTACGACGCACTGAAAGCCAACTGGGAGGGCTATGAGGATCTGCGTCAGACCATCATCAACGAGGTGCCCCATTACGGCAACGACATCGATGAGGTGGATGAGCTGGCCCACTGGGTGCTTCTCCAGTTCGCGGAGGACTGCACGAATGCCACCGGCCCGCGCGGGCACTACTCCGGAGGCACCTTCACCATGACGGCCCACATCTATCAGGGTTCCGTGACCCCGGCCACTCCGGACGGGCGCAAGGACTGGGAGCCTCTGGCAGACGCCATCAGCTCCCGCCAGGGCTTTGACAAGAACGGTCCCACCGCCTATCTGCGTTCCGCTGCCAAGCTGCCCCACCGGGAACTGACCAACGGCGACCAGCTGAACATCCGGTTCAGCCCCGGCAGCGTCGCCGGCGATGCAGGTGCCCTGAAGCTGAAGTCCCTGATCAACACGTACTTCAGGCTCGGCGGCATGCAGGTGCAGTTCAATGTGGTGAGCACCGAGAACCTGCACAAAGCGCAGGAGGATCCTCACAACTACAAGGATCTGATCGTCCGTATTGCCGGCTTCTCCACCTACTTCGTCTCCCTGGACAAGAGGACGCAGGACGACTTCATCACCCGCACGGAGCAGATCGTATAATAATCCCGACCCTGTCTGAAAAGGAGGCCGGCAGCAGCGCTGCCGGCCTCCTTCATCCGTTCACGGGGATTCACGAAAAGTTCACAGAAGATATATTGACAATAATATTATATTCCGTATAATATGGGCAGCGCCGGAGATTTCAGTTCCGGCGGAGCAAATGAAAGGAAGGTGTCTTATGGCATTTCAGATCGGATCGGCCCTGCTGGACGCCTGCGTGCTGGCAGTAGTGGACAGCCGCGACGTGTACGGCTATGAGCTGACGGCACAGATGAAGAACGTCATCGACGTATCAGAGTCCACGCTGTACCCGGTGCTGCGCCGGCTGCAGAAGGAGGAGTATGTGCTGACATACGACAGCCCGATCAACGGGCGGAACCGCCGGTACTACACGATCACCGCCGCGGGCAAACAACAGCTGGACATCTACCGCGCGGACTGGGAGACCTACCGCAGCGGGATCGACAGGTTGCTGAAAGGAGAAGTGACAGAGAATGCGTAAGGAAGAGTTTCTGAAGCGTCTGGAAGAGAATCTGGTCATGGACGAGCCGGAGAAGGAAGAGGTCCTCCGGTATTATGCCGAATATATCGAAGAAGCCGGACCGGAGAATGAGGAAAAGGTGATCGAAGAGATCGGAAGCCCTGAGGAAGTCGGGGCCCGTCTGTCTGCTGAGTTCAGCGAGTCGGATAACGGAAGCGACGGAAGCTGGACGGTCGATTTCAGCGAGATGATCCGGGACTTCAGTTCCGCCGTCGAACGGTTCGCGAAAAGGGCCTGGGAGTCCGCCGGAAGCGCGGTCAACGCGTTCGGCGACCGCCTGGAAGAGGAATGGAAGAAGAGCGAACCGGCAAGAAACGATGCCGCCATGGACTGGAACCGTACCATGGAGGAAGTGAAAAGGACGACGGACCGGGCCTTCCAGGAGACCCGGGAGGCCGCGAAAAAGGGCATGGACGAGGCCAGAAAGGCATTTGCGTCACTGAAGGATATCATGGAGGACGCCACCGTTCCCTATGAGTTCGCCGACTTCGACCTGACGCCGTTCCACAAGGTGAAGGTGTTCGTCAAGAACTGTCCGGTCACCCTGCATCCTGCCGTTGACGGCAGATACGGCGCCGACGTGAGGCTGTATCTGCGCCGTGAGGATGAGATCAGTGTGAGCGTGCAGGATGACACCCTGATCATCCACAGTACGGCGAGCTCCGGCGTGGGACGCCTTACAGGCGGGACCGCCGGCTTCGGCGGGCAGGCGGTGGAGCTCTATCTGCCGTCCGGAGTATATGAGACCATCGAGGTCACCACGACCAACGCCAGGATCGAGGCGGCCGGACTGAAGATGGAGGACGCCGAGGTGAAGCTGAAGACGGGGAACGCCAAGATCAAGCTGGTGAACTGCCGGTTCGGCGGCTCCCTGCAGGCGGAGACGGGCAATATGGCCATCGAACTGGAGGAGGTCTCCGTCCCCGCAGCTGTCCTGTATACCGTGAACGCGCCGATCCATGTCAACGGAGGCGCTGTCGCGGCGCTGAATCTGGAGACTTCCAACGGAGCGGTGAACGTCGCGGACTGCGAAGTGGCTTCCAAACTGACGGCTGAAACGGCCAATGGGGCGGTACGGCTGAGAATGACCGAGCCTGCAGAGGCGTACCGGGTCACTGCGGATACCAGCAACTCCGCGGTGTTCGTCGACGGCCGCCGGATGGGGTCCCATTACGAGGCGCCCGGCCGTATCCCGGTGCGGGCGAACACCGGCAACGCGCGTATCGAGCTGACCTTCCCTCAGCCTGAAGCCGGAGAAACGGCTGACGATACACAGACGGAAGAATAATTCAAAAACAGGGTGAAAGCCCCGGGACCCAGGCGGGTTCCGGGGCTGTTTTTGCAGGTGAAGACCGTTTTTCATTCATTTTTTACAAATTAATCGCTTTAAATTGATAAAGCATATACAGCCGTGCCCTTTACAAGAGAAGGAAACGATGATAAAATTCTCGATTACAGGAAAAAATAAAAAGACCCGCTGATGCGGGTCTCAGCGTCGGAACGATGCTGCCGAAAGGTTGGGTTTGAATGGCGAGAAAATTCAAGACGATGGACGGCAACAACGCGGCGGCCCATGTGTCGTATGCGTTCACTGAGGTGGCGGGAATTTACCCCATCACCCCGTCCAGCCCCATGGCCGACTACGTGGACCAGTGGGCGGCGGCCGGAAGAGAGAATATCTTCGGCACGAAGGTAAAGGTCGTGGAGATGCAGTCGGAGGCTGGTGCCGCCGGTACCGTTCACGGTTCCCTCGGCGCGGGTGCTCTGACCACCACTTATACGGCTTCCCAGGGACTCCTGCTGATGATCCCGAACATGTACAAGATCGCGGCAGAACTTCTTCCTGCGGTATTTCATGTGTCCGCCCGGACGGTAGCCACACAGGCACTGTCCATTTTCGGCGATCATTCCGACATCTACGCCTGCCGGCAGACGGGCTTTGCGATGCTGGCCGAGACCAATCCCCAGGAGGTCATGGACCTGTCCGCCGTTGCGCATCTGGCCGCCATCGAAGGCCGTGTGCCTTTCATCAACTTCTTCGACGGCTTCCGCACCTCCCACGAGATCCAGAAGATCGCCGTCTGGGATTACGATGATCTGAAAGAGATGTGCAACATGGACGCCGTGGCCGCTTTCCGCGCCCGCGCCCTGAACCCCGAGCACCCCGTCATGAGGGGCAGCCATGAGAACGGGGACATCTTCTTCCAGCACAGAGAGGCTGTGAACAGTTACTACGACGCGGTGCCCGGCATCGTGGAGAAGTATATGGAGAAGGTCAATCTCCGCCTCGGCACGGATTACAAACTGTTCAACTATTACGGCGCTCCGGATGCCGAGCGCGTGATCGTTGCCATGGGTTCCATCTGCGATGTGGCGGAGGAAGTGATCGACTACCTCAACGCTCACGGAGAAAAGGTCGGCCTGATCAAGGTGCGCCTGTACCGTCCCTTTGCCGTGGAACGTTTCCTGGAAGCGATCCCCGAGACGGCCCGCACCATCGCCGTCCTCGACCGTACCAAGGAGCCCGGCGCTATCGGCGAGCCTCTCTATCTGGACGTGGTGGCGGCACTGGCAGGCACCGGCCGGACCGTGAACGTGATCGGCGGACGCTACGGACTGGGCAGCAAGGATACGCCTCCGTCCAGCGTGTTCGCCGTATATGACGAGATGAAGCGGGAACAGCCGAAGCGCCACTTTACCGTGGGTATCAGCGACGATGTGACGTATCTGTCTCTGGAGGAGAAGCCCGCTCCCAACACGGCGGCTCCCGGCACCATCGAAGTGAAGTTCTGGGGCCTGGGCGGCGACGGCACCGTGGGCGCCAACAAGAACAGCATCAAGATCATCGGCGACCATACCGACAAAAAGGTGCAGGCCTATTTCCAGTATGACTCGAAGAAGACCGGCGGCGTTACCATTTCCCACCTCCGTTTCGGTGACAGCCAGATCAAGAGCCCTTATTACATCAACAAGGCGGACTTCGTGGCCTGCCACAATCCCAGTTACGTGACCAAGGGCTTCAAGATGGTCAACGACGTGAAGCCCGGTGGCGTGTTCCTGATCAACTGCCAGTGGGATTTCGAGGAGCTGGAGCGCAACCTGAATGCGGAAGCCAAGCGCTATATCGCGAACAACAGCATCCGCCTGTACACCATCAACGCCATCGATCTTGCCATCTCCATCGGGATGGGCAAGAGAACCAATACGATCCTGCAGTCCGCGTTCTTCTCCCTGGCGGATATCATACCCGATGCGGAAGCTATCGGCTACATGAAAGAAGCAGCTACCCGCAGTTACACCAAGAAGGGCGCCGATATCGTGGAAATGAACCACAAGGCGATCGAACTGGGTGCAACCGCGTATGTGAAGATCGACGTTCCTGAGAGCTGGAAAACGGCGGAGGATGCACCGAAGGCAGAGACGGCGGAAGGCCGTCCCGAGACGGTGGCCATGGTGACCGAGATCCTGGATCCCGTGGACAGGATGGACGGTGACAGCCTGCCGGTGTCCGCTTTCACCAAATACGTCGACGGAACGTTCCAGCTGGGCGCTTCTGCCTATGAGAAGCGCGGCGTCGCCATTACTGTGCCTGCCTGGGATGCCGAAAAGTGCATCCAGTGCAACCAGTGCGCGTTCGTGTGCCCCCACGCTGCGATCCGGCCTTTCGGTCTTACCGAGGAAGAGAAGGCGGCCGCTCCGGAAGGAACCGTCACAGCGGACTTCAAAGCCGGAAAGGGAAAAGGGAAATACCAGTTCCTCATGGCGGTGTCTCCTCTGGACTGCATGGGCTGCGCAGTGTGCACGGGCGTCTGCAAGGTCGGCGCTCTGACGATGCAGCCGCTGGCTAGCCAGACCGAGAAGCAGCCGATCTTCGATTATGCTGTTTCCAAGATCGCGGACAAGCCGGAACTTGTCGACGCCACGGTCAAGGGCAGTCAGTTCCGTCAGCCGCTGCTTGAGTTCTCCGGGTCCTGCGCCGGCTGCGCGGAGACCTCCTATGCCAGACTGGTCACCCAGCTCTTCGGTGAACGCATGATGGTGTCCAACGCCACCGGCTGTTCCTCCATCTGGGGCGGCCCCGCGGCGACGTCCCCCTACACCGTGAACAAGGAAGGGAAAGGTCCCGCATGGGCCAACTCCCTGTTTGAGGACAACGCTGAGCACGGCCTCGGCATGTATACCGGTCAGAAAGTGATCCGGGCCCGCCTTGCGGACAAGACCCGGAAGCTGCTCACCTTCGATCACCTGTACGGTGATCTGCGCGAGACAGCCCAGTACTGGCTGGAGACCATGAATGACGGCGTGGCCAATCAGGAAGCTACCGCGAAATACATCGAAGCCCTCGAAGAGGCGCTGGGAGACATCGATGACACGATCGCGTTTGCCGAGAGCGAAGCGGCGCGGCGCATCATGGGCGATGAAGCTGCGGCAGCCATGAGAGACGAGATGCTGAAGGCCAAGGAATCCGGCATCACCCACTGCGTGTGCCCCGCCTGCCAGACCGTGTGGGAGATCCTGCAGGAGAAGGATTACCTGAACAAAAAGAGCGTGTGGATCTTCGGCGGCGACGGCTGGGCGTACGATATCGGCTTCGGCGGCCTGGACCATGTGCTGGCCTCCGGAGAAGACGTCAACGTGTTCGTGTTCGACACCGAGGTCTATTCCAACACCGGCGGACAGGCGTCCAAATCCTCTCAGATCGGTCAGGTGGCCCAGTTCGCGGCCGCCGGCAAGGAGATCGCCAAGAAGAGTCTGGCGGATATCGCCATCAGTTACGGCTATGTGTATGTGGCCCAGGTGGCCATGGGCGCCAATCAGGCGCAGACGCTGAAGGCCATCACTGAGGCGGAAGCCTATCCCGGACCGTCTCTGATCATCGGCTACGCCCCGTGCGAGATGCACAGCATCAAGGGCGGTATGGCCAACTGCCAGAAAGAGATGAAACGCGCGGTGGACTGCGGCTACTGGAACATGTTCCGGTACGATCCTCGTCTGAAGAGCGAAGGAAAGAATCCGTTCATGCTGGACAGCAAGGAACCCACGACGGATTATCAGGAGTTCATCATGGGCGAGGCCCGTTATTCCTCGCTTGCCACATCCTTCCCGGAGCGGGCGGAGAAACTGTTCGCGAAGGCGGAAGAGACCAGCAGAAAGCGCTATGCCACGCTGAAAGAGCGTGCGGAGCAGTAAAACGCAAGGATTGCAGACAGACAGATCCCGGCCGATACCACGGCCGGGATCTGTTTTTCTCTTCCGAATTGACTTTCGGGGATCGAGATTATATGATTATTGCAGAATGTCACCTTGCCTCGAAAGGGCGGGGAATGGTATGATAACGGCAGGAGAGAGTTTCCCAAGGGAATGCAGGAGGGACATATCATGGGACTGTTTGACTTTTTGAAGAAGAAAACGAAGAACGAGAGCGAAGTTGTCGAAAGGAGCATGCCCACGACACTGGAAGGGTTCGATCCTTCCACCGTGGTTCCCCCGGATACCAGATTTACCCAGGAATATCAGGATTTCCTGGCCGCCCAGGAGGCGGCAGGGCAGAACAGGGAACTGTCTGAAACGCCTGTCGCCGTGGCAGAAGGAATGCCGGAAGAGATCCGTGAGTACTGTGACGCCGCGGAGGAAACGGCCGAGGAGGCGGCCCCCGTGGAAGAGTCTCCGGCTGAAGCAATCGCTCCGGAGACCGATGATATCCTGAGCGATGAATAACCAAAACAGAGGACAGGACCTGCCCGGATGCCCGGACAGGCCCTGTTTTTTTCTGCCGTGAATTGACTTTGAAGAGATGAAAAGGTATGATAACTACGTATTGTTGTACCTGTCAGTCTCACGAGGAGGTCAGGAAATGGAAGACAAGCCCAACAGACCGAGAGGCCGGGAGAAAAACGTCACCGGCGAAGGGAAAAAAGTATACAAACGAGGCGAAGGCCTGAATACCGGACCGGTCGGAAAAGCGGACGGCTATCAGGGTCGCAAGGACGACGCATCAGCGCCGGAGGAAGAGAGAGAGTACAGCTCCGGCGGTACCCGTTCTCTGTTCGGAGGACGTGGCCGGCTGATCATCATCATTCTCATCCTGGTGCTCCTGCTCGGCGGAGGCGGCTCCTGCCTGGGCAGCGGCGGTTCGCTGTTCGGCCTGGGCTCCAACACGGGAAGCACTACGCCTTCCGGCAACAGCAGCAGCTATAACTATAACGGCAACAGCAGCAACAATGGCAGCAGCTACAGCAACAACTCCGGCAGCACTGCCAACAACGGGTACAACAGCAATTCTGGAAACAGCGGAAGCAGCTACAACAATAACAGCGGCAGCAGTTACAGCAACAACTCCGGAAACAGCAGCAGTTACAGCAACAACGGCGGCAGCGCCTACGGTGGGATGGATCTGAGCAGCCTGTTCGGCGGTTACGGAAACACCTCCACCGGATGGACCTATCCCTCCAATGTCGGCGTCCTGAATACCCGGGTCGCCTCCGGTGCCCGTGCTAAGAGGACGAACATCCTGGGCAACAATCAGGATACGGTCACCATCATGGTCTATATGTGCGGCACGGATCTGGAGTCCCGTTCCAGCATGGGAACGGCAGACCTGTCGGAGATGGCCAACGCCACGCTGTCGAGCAATGTAAATGTTATTGTTTACACCGGCGGCTGCCGGAGATGGAACAATCAGGTCGTCAGCAGCAGCGTCAACCAGGTCTATAAGATCGAAGGCGGCGGAAGGCTGAGCTGCGTCGTGCAGAACGCGGGCACGGACAGCATGGTGAATCCCAACACGCTGGCGGGATTTATCCAGTTCTGCGCCAAGAACTACCCGGCCAACCGGAATGAGCTGATCTTCTGGGATCACGGCGGAGGATCCATCAGCGGATACGGATACGATGAAAAATACGCGTCCGCCGGATCCATGACCCTGAAGGGCATCAACGACGCGCTGAAGACCGGCGGAGTCACTTTTGATTTCATCGGTTTCGATGCCTGCCTGATGGCCACGATGGAAAACGCTCTGATGCTCACGGACTATGCGGACTATATGATCGCTTCCGAGGAGACGGAACCCGGCGTCGGCTGGTACTACACCAACTGGCTCACGAAGCTTTCCGCCAACACCTCCATGTCCACACTGGAGATCGGACAGAATATCGTGGACGATTTCGTCAGCGTATGCAATCAGAAATGCCCCGGCCAGAAGACGACGCTTTCCGTAGTGGATCTGGCGGAACTGGAAGTCACGGCTCCCGCCGTCTTCAACAGATTCTCCACCGGCACCTCACAGCTGATCCAGGGCAATTCGTTCAAGACGGTCTCCACGGCCAGGAGCAAGGCCAGGGAGTTTGCCGCTTCCACCAAGATCGACCAGGTGGATCTGGTCAATCTGGCGTACAATCTGGGGACCAACGAGGGCAAGCAGCTGGCAGAAACGCTTCTCAGTGCCGTGAAGTACAACAGGACTTCGTCCTCCATAACGGATGCCTACGGCCTGTCCATCTATTTCCCGTATCAGAGGACCAGCCAGGTCAACAGCGCGATCTCCACGTATAACGCCATCGGCATCGACAGCGAGTATTCCCGCGTGATCCAGCAGTTCGCAAGCATGGGATATGCCGGACAGAGCGCGGCAACGTCTTACGGCTCCGGCAGCGTGGGTTCGCCTCTGAGCAGCCTGCTGGGAGGACTGACTGGCATGACCGGTTCCTCCTCCGCCAGCGCGGCCAGTACGGACATGATCAGTGAAATGCTGTCCGGTCTCATGGGCGGCGGCTCCGGCTTCTTCGGGCGTTCCCTGGACGCCGATACGATGGCGGACTATATCAGCGAGAACCGGTTCGATGCGGGCAGCCTGGTATGGCTCCCCTCCGGCGGAAGCTATGCGCTGAATCTCAGTGAGGAGCAGTGGAGCCTCGTCAACGACGTCGAGCTCAACGTGTTCCTGGACGACGGCGAGGGCTTCATCGATCTCGGCCTGGACAACGTCTATGATTTCACCGACGACGGACAGCTGAAGGGCGAGTATGACGGCACCTGGCTGGCCATCGACGGACAGCCCGTGGCCTACTACCACACCGGAACGGTCGACGACGGCGAGAACTACACCATCACCGGCAGGGTACCCGTGATGATCAACGGAGAACGGGCCGACCTGCTTCTGATGTTCGACAACGAAAACCCCTACGGCTACATCGCGGGCGCCGTTTACACCTACGACGAGAGCGAGACCGAGACCGTCGGCAAGGCGGTGACCGAACTGCAGGACGGTGACAAGATCGACTTCCTGTGCGACTACTACAGCTACAGCGGCGAGTATCAGAACAGCTACTATCTGGGCGATCCCTATGTTTACCGTTCCGGCGCGGAGATCAGCAACGTCACGATCGATGCGGAAGCGGCCCTGGCAACGTACCGGTTCACGGACATCTACTGCCAGGAATACTGGACGGCTCCGATCCCCTGAACAGCGGGCGTGGCTCGTTGACAGGCCGGACCGGCAAGAATATAATGAAGAACAGCAAAACCCCGTACTTTAGAAAGGAGTATCTTATCTATGGATCTTAAAGCATTGATGGAGACTATGCTCAGCACGGACAGCATCGAGAGCATGAGCAAGGCGGCAGAAGTATCTGAAGGCGAAGTCAAGAGCGTTCTGGCATCCGCTCTTCCGTCTCTCCTGGACGGCGTTCAGGAGCAGGCCAATGATGCGGAGACAGCTGAAGGCTTCCTCGGAGCGCTCGGTCAGCACGCGCAGGTCGACACCGGGGATATCGCCTCCTTCTTCTCCAACGTGGATGTAGAGGACGGCGGCAAGATCGTCGGACATCTGCTCGGCGCCAACACGGAAACAGCGACTCAGGAAGTCTCTGAGAGAGCCGGTCTGGGCTCCGGCAAGACTGCCCTGATCCTGGCTCTCGCGGCCCCCCTGCTGATGAGCCTTCTCGGCCAGCAGCAGCAGCAGACGGCTCCTGCGACGACCAGCGCCAATATCGGCGGCCTTATGAGCGGCCTGCTGGGCGGCGCCGGATCCTCCAACGCCACCAGCCTGCTGGGCAGCCTGCTGGGCGGCGGCATGCAGCAGCCCCAGCAGCAGAGCGGCGGCCTTCTGAGCGGTCTGCTCAACCTGTTCCGCGGCTGAGAAACTGACGACTGACGGGAAAAGGACGGGAGGTGCTCACAGCGCCTCCCGTCCTTTGCTGACGTGCGGATAAGGTGCGGGAGAGAACGGGAGATTCTAAAGTGAAGGTCACGCACCCTGGAGGCTTGTCCATGGAAAAACAGATGAAGAAAAAGGGAAAAGGCGGAATAATCGCTGTACTTGTCATCGGAATCCTGCTGATCCTGGCGGCCGGGGCGGGAGCTCTGTTCAATCTGTACTGGAACGAATGGGGCGTTACCGTCACGCTGCGGGGAGAGCAGACCGTTACCGTGGAATGCGGGGACGGGTATACCGATGCCGGCGCCGGCGCGGTGTATGGCGGACGCTGGTTGTTCCCTGAGAGAGCGGCTCCGGAGGTGGCCTCGGTCAGCACCGTGGATACTGCCGTTCCGGGCACCTACACTGTGACCTATACCGCTGCTGCGGGAGCGCACGGACGCGAACATACCGGCACGGCGATCCGCACGGTGATCGTGCAGGATACGACGCCGCCGGTCATCCGTCTGGAGTGGATCGAGGGACACTATACGCTGCCCGGTCAGCCCTACGAGGAAGAGGGATACGCCGCGGAAGACATCACTGACGGAGACGTGACCGACCGGGTACAGGCCAGGGAAGAGAATGGAAAGGTCTATTATACGGTGACGGACGCCGCGGGGAATACCACCACAGCCGAACGGACGATCCATTATGATGATCCGATCCCTCCGGTACTGACGCTGCTGGGCGAGGAAACAGTCACTATCACAGCGGGAACGCTGTTCGAGGATCCCGGATGGACGGCGGAAGACAACGTGGACGGGGATCTGACGGACGCTGTTCAGGTCGAAGGGACCGTTGAGCGCTACCACAAGGGAGAATACGTCCTGACCTACACGGTGGAGGACGGCTATCACAACAAAGTGAGCGCGACCCGTACCGTCGTCGTGAAACCGATCCGGCAGCCCGACCGCGTGGATCCGGGAAGCAAGATCGTGTATCTGACCTTTGACGACGGACCGGGACAGTATACCGCCAAGCTCCTGGATGTCCTGGAGGAGCATAATGTAAAAGCCACGTTCTTCTGTGTGAACACCGGATACGACTCCTTGATCGCCCGCGAGGTGAGAGAGGGACACAGCGTCGGCATCCACTCGGCGACACACAATTACTCCGAGATCTACGCGAGCGAGGAGGCTTTCTTTGCCGATCTTGAGAAAATGCGGGGCATTATCAAAAACGCCTCCGGCGTGGATACCACGCTGATGCGCTTTCCCGGCGGCAGCAGCAATACCGTCAGCAGTTTCAATCCGGGGATCATGACCCGTCTGGTCGACGCCGTCACCTCCATGGGATACCAGTATTTCGACTGGAATGTCCTGAGCGGGGACGCGGGGGAGACCACGAGTACGGAGCAGGTGGTGAAGAACGTGATTGACGGCATCAGCTCCCACAACATCTCCATCGTGCTTCAGCACGATATCAAGGGGTTCAGTGTGGATGCGGTGGACGAGATCATTACCTGGGGCTTAAGCAACGGGTATACCTTCCTTCCGCTGACGCCTTCCAGTCCCACGGCGCATCACGGGATCAACAACTGACAAATAAGGAACCGGCAGGCTTACCTGCCGGTTCTGCTGTTTCTGTGATTCAATAACGCATGAGTTCTGCCTGCCCGTCATCCGTGCCTTTGACGATGGAGCGGATGACTGCTTCGTAACTGTAATCGCTGCTGACCTCGATCAGGACCCTGTCTCCTGCCCGGCGGCCCAGGACGGCCTTCCCGGCAGGGGATTCCTTGCTTATAAAGCCTCTGGAGGGATCGCAGCGGACGGTAGTAACGATCCGGATGACCTGTTCCTCATCGTCCTCCGGGATATACAGCGTGATCTCATCAAACAGGCCGGCCTCGTCTTCCCGGGAATCGTCATCGATCACGCGGGCGGTGCTGATCATGCCCTGCAGATAACGGATCCGGCTCCTCGCGTGGTTCTGCGCCTGTTTGGCCGCCTTATACTCGTAATTCTCGCTCAGATCGCCGAACGCCCGGGTCCGCTTCACCTCTTCTATGGCTGCCGGAAGGATCTTTGTCTGCAGTTCGTCCAGCTCCTGCTGCATCAGTTCGACGTCTTTTTTCGTGAGTTCGTTATGCATGGGACAGATGCCTCCAAAGGGGAATAATGAAAGATACCGCTCCCGGTATCTTTTTTAAGTATACCACATCGGAGAGAAAAATGCCAGCTGTGTCTGCGGGAGGATGATTCCGCACAGGAAAAGCGGCGCGGACTGCCCTCGGGCTGTCTGCGCCGCCGTTTTCTGTTTCCTGTTCTGCGGATCTCACGTTTCGCTTCCCAGCGCGGTGCCGAGAAGGTAGCCGAAGGTCATGCCGGAGCCGATGCTGTTGCCGGGCAGGATCATGGGATAGTCCACGCCGTAACGCCCGCCGGCCACGTTGCCGATGGCGAACAGACCGGGGATGGGTTCCTTATCCTCGTTCAGGACCCGCATATCCGGATCCACGGTGACACCTCCGACCACAGCGAGAAGGGCCGGCCCGATCTTGCGGGCGATATACGGGGGCTTGTCCACGGGGATCAGCAGTTCGGGACGCTTGCCGAACTCATCGTCGTGCCCGTTCCGGCACATCTCGTTGTAGCGGGTCAGCGTCGCAACAAAGCCTTCCTGGTCCACCCCCATCTTATCGGCCAGCTCCTCCGGTGTTTCCGCTGAGACGGTACTGCCGCTTTTCAGACCGCGGTCGATCACGCCCTGCTCTTTTTCGACGGAGAACTGCTCCATGCCCAGGGGCATCTCCTGCCCCCAGAAGATGCCGCCGCCGTAGGGCAGCGTCGCCGGTATCTTCTCCGGCCAGTCGGAGTCGAATACGGACCAGATGTATTTCTCGCCCTGCTGGATGATGTTCAGGCTCTTGGCCTGAAGGTAGGTGTCCTCGTTCATGAACCGCTTTCCGTCGGATCTGACGAAAAGGAAGCAGTAGCTGCAGTGGAAATAGAGCTGCGGATGGATCATGGTGGGGAAGGGCGTTTCCTCGAAAGCGGCACCCGCCCATAAAGCGGCGCGGTGACCGTCTCCCGTGTCACTGCCTTTGGGAACGCTGACCTTGGCGGACGTCCGGTTGGCCAGCGGGCTCAGATCCGCACACATCTCGTCGTTTCCGCCGATGCCTCCGGTGGCCAGAACGACGCCGCGGGAGGCTTTCACGGCGACCAGACTGCCATCCTGTCTGACGGCGGCTGCGCCGGTGATGCGGCCGTTTTCCTTGATGAGCTGCTCCATGGGCGTGTCGAAGAGGAAACGGACACCCAGCTTCTGCATTTCCTGATACATGCACTCCAGTACCTCGGGGACGCCGGTCGGCCGTCCCTGACGCGCGGACGGACCGTCAAGGAAAAGATGAGCGCCGTAGATCTCCTGATACGTCTCGCCCATATAACGGCTGCCGGAGATGGCAGTGCGCACATTGTACTCGGGACGGGTGACCAGCTCGAGCAGCCATTCCATGAATTCCGGGCTGCGGTAGGCAAACAGACGGACCAGCCGCTCATCACAGCGGTTGCCGCAGCGCTTGATCCATTCCCGGACAAACGCGTCCGGGTCGTTGTGTACGCCGTGTTTCTCGAGCAGAGAGGAGTTTACCACGCCGATGTTGAAACCGCGGGCAGTATACCGGGACAGTTTTTCCATTACTGTGACCTTTGCCCCGCACTGAGCGGCGCGGTAAGCGCAGCTCATACCGGCGACACCGGCCCCGATGACAAGGATCTCCGTTTCGATGATCTCGCTGTATTCATCCGGTTCATGAGTTTTCGGAGGCTCGGTCCAACGGCCCCACTTTGATTTGTCCATGTTCATATCTCCCTTATGCAGATGGCAGTTGAATAAAACAAATCAGCCCGGCATCATTCAGATGGCCGGGCTGTATATGATTTGCTGACGGTCGGCTGGCTTACCAGCTGACGTACACGTCCAGCGTGCCCGCGGTGGCGCAGTAGTCATAGACCTTGCCGTCCTTGCCGAGAGGCGTCGCTACGACGGTCCCCTTGGGAAGAGTGTGGGAGGCGATGACGATGTATCCGTCCTCATCGCACACATATCTGTTCTCGTCCACGTGACGGCCGGGGATCCTCAGTCCGCCGCCGGGCAGGACCTTCTCGGAGTACCACGTCCAGCGGTAGCCGTTCCAGCGGAACGTACCCATCCGCCTCAGGTCGGAAGCGGAATACAGCGCCACGCTGCCGGCGGCGCAGTCAGATGCCTTGCCCGAACCGGAAGAGGACGAACCGACGGCTGCAGCCCCGATTCTGATGTAATCCGAGGCCATATACCCCGTGGAGCCGTTGTAGCTGACCTTGTACCAGCTGCCGGATTTGGCAAGGATCTTGACCTGAGTGTTCCTAGGAAGGGTAGTTATCACCTGATAGCCGGTGGAAGGACCGGTACGGACATTGACATAACTGCCAGTGACCGTTCCCGTCTCATCCATCGCGGTCTCTGATACGGTGGAAGAACCGGAAGAAGAGCTGCCCGAAGAAGAGGCAGCTGTGGACACATACTGGCTGCTCATATATCCTGTTGCCCCGCTGTGAATCAGTTTGCACCATCCGGAGGATTCCTCCAGGACCGTTACGGAAGTACCCTTGCTCAGGACACGGATAACGGAAGAGGAAGTGGAAGGACCGGTGCGGAAATTCACATAGCTGCCGGTTACGGTTCCCGCTTTTCCGGCGGAAGAACTGCCGGAGCCGGACGAACTGCCGGAAGCGGACGAAGAGGAGCTTCCCGCGCCTGTGAGCGTGATGTAATCGGAACGCATGTACCCGGTGTGCCCCTCAGCGGAGATCCTGTACCATCCGTTGTCGATACCCGTAACGGAGACGGACGCGCCTTTGGACGCGGTGCCGAGGATGGAACCGGAGGTCGAGGCTCTGTCACGGATCCGGACGTCGCTTTCGTTTACGGTTCCCGACAGCTGCAGAGCAGCGGAGGCGGAGAAATTCTTCAGATAGTCGGCACTCACATAGCCGGTAGTGCCGTTGTAGTGGACGCGGTACCAGGAGGAGCTCTGTTTATCCAGGACCACAACTGTGGCGCCCCTGGGTATTGTGGTGAGTATGGACGTATCTGCCCCGGCTCCGGACCGCAGATTCAGAGCGGAAGCACTGACTTCGGCTGCGCCTTCGGCAATCACACCGGCGGCACCGGCGGTCAGCACGGGCAGCGCGGCCATCAGAAGCAGGGCCAACGCAAGGCAAACTGCCCGCTTGATTGTCTTCATAATGATTCCTCCAAAAAGGGAAATGTAACCGGATTGTAACACATTGTTACATCTAAGTCAACCCTTTTCACCTTTTGTAACCCTGAATTGCCGCTTTTCTGTGGTCGCTTTCCCCACTTTCGGGGAAAAACGGGAGAGGAGGAAGAGAGAAAAAGATCCCATCGGCGAAGACCGATGGGATCCTGTGGCAGCGGAAGAAGGATTCGAACCCTCACAGACGGAGTCAGAGTCCGGCGTGCTACCTTTACACAATTCCGCTAAACGCAAAATAATTATAATGGGGCATATGTTCCTTGTCAAGTGTTTTTTATCAGATGAAGAGAGGAGCGGTTTTTACAGGCGGTATAGGTCCTTGCCCGGGCCGGGATAAAACAAAGCGAAGACCTGCCACCGATGCGGCCGGGTCTTCGCTTTGGTGCTCCAGCGGGGATTCGAACCCCGGACACCCTGCTTAAAAGGCAGGTGCTCTGCCGACTGAGCTACTGGGGCATGTGGCAGGGATGGCGGGACTCGAACCCACGAATGACGGAGTCAAAGTCCGTTGCCTTACCGCTTGGCTACACCCCTATGCGGAGGACGCGCTGAGTTTAGATAGATACCTGCAGTCCTTTCAGCGAAAAGGACTGCAGGTAATGGGGTGGGTAAAGGGACTCGAACCCTCGACACCCGGAACCACAATCCGGTGCTCTAA
>JAEEGL013865782.1_pt1 | contig 26356 bp, 22 predicted proteins | sample 9134231 | NCBI WGS metagenome assembly JAEEGL01 (sample SAMN16246548, study PRJNA631951) | gut metagenome | biome: gut microbiome; feature: rumen; material: fiber-attached | host: Bos | place: Iran: Karaj | collected 2018-10
CGGTGCCTCGGCAATTCAAGCAAGCTTCTTTGACCTAAAGGTACAAAGTGTGGCGTTGCAATGATTGCTCTCGGCTTGCACGAGCTTTGCATCATATAACATAATCGTATAACAACTAAAACAAAAGCATTATGGACAAGAAGAAATCAATTGAGTCATTACAGTTTTTCGTAACTCATCTGGCAGAAGGTGCCATCGTTCACAAGCAGCAGGGCATGATTTTCAAGGCTCAAGGCTTGACAAAGCTCGGCGAGAAGTACATCGGCCACTTTGGTGAAGAGATGGGCTGGGTAGAGAAGTTTACAGAGCGTATCCTCGACCTTGGAGGAGACGTTAAGTTTGAAGGCATGAAGAGCCGCGACCTTATTGGCGATCCCATTGAGTATGTCAAGGCCGACCTCGCCATCCAGGAACCTGGAGTTGAGTTGTTGATGAAGTGCATGGAGGGTGTGAAGGACGATCCCCTCACCTACGACCTGCTGAAGGACTACCTGAAGGACGAGGAGGAAGACCTCTTCTGGAGCCAGGGCGCAGTGGAGCTCATCGAGAAGATTGGCACACAGAACTGGCTGCTGTTGCAACTCTAATAAGTGAAAAGTGAAGAGTGAAAAGTGAAAAAATCTTTGACCTAAAGGTACAAAGCGTACTAAAGAAACGATTTGCTACCGCAAAAACTATATAACTATGAAAGAAAAGGTATTACAAGCCATGCGTGAGTTCGGCGCACCCGTCAACGCAGGAAAGATTGCGGAAATTACAGGCATTGACCGCAAGGAGGTCGATAAGGCTTTTGCCGAACTGAAGAAAGAAGGTGCCATCGTGTCGCCCGTCCGTTGCAAGTGGCAACCCGCCTAATCTTCGTCTTCGGCGGGGAAGACGGCCCGGACAAATACGATAAGAATATTCGCTATCGGCAAATACGTCTGCTCCGTCTGCGGCTACGTCTATGACCCGGCTGAGCACGACGGCATGGCCTTCGAAGACCTGCCCGACGACTGGCGCTGTCCCCGTTGCAAACAGCCCAAGGAGAAATTCAACAAGGCATAATGACACTCGTTATCGGCTTAATCATTCCCCTTTTGGGAACTATGCTCGGAGCAGCATTCGTCTTTCTGATGAAGGACGAAATGCCGCTTCGACTTCAAAAATTGCTGCTCGGCTTTGCGTCTGGTGTGATGGTAGCAGCATCTGTCTGGTCGTTGCTCATTCCGTCGATGGAGATGGTGGCTGAAAGCGGACGATGGTCGGTTTTGCCTGCTGCCGTGGGATTCCTGTTGGGTATGGGCTTCCTGTTGCTGATTGACGAGCTGACACCTCACCTGCATATCGGAACCGACAAACCCGAGGGTATGCGGTCGCATCTATCCAAGACTGCTATGCTGGCCCTCGCCGTCACCATCCACAACCTGCCGGAAGGTATGGCTGTGGGTGTGGTCTTCGCTGGGGCCGAGAGCGGCATCTCAAACATCTCACTGGCCAGTGCCGTAGCCGTCTCTTTAGGTATTGCCATCCAGAACGTGCCAGAGGGTGCCATTATCTCCATGCCCATGCGGGCGGCAGGCAATTCCAAGTGGAAGTCATTCGTCATCGGCTCATTGAGCGGTGCCGTAGAACCCGTCGGAGCCGTCGCCGTTCTGTTGTTGGCCTCGCTGCTGATGCCTATTCTTCCTTATATGCTGGCCTTTGCCGCAGGTGCCATGTTCTATGTGGTTGTCGAGGAACTTATCCCAGAAGCTAGCGAGGGAGAACACTCCAACCTCAATACCATCGGTTTCGCCATCGGCTTCGTCCTGATGATGGTACTTGACGTGGTGATGGAATAGTCTCTGAAGTGGTCATCGCCTTATAGTAGAAATATGGCAATAACGACACTTGTCATTTTAACAGAGATAGTTCTATTACGTGATGACGAGTATCTGAAATAAATATGATTTAGGTTTTACGCGTAAAAAAATCAAGTGATATGACACCAAATGAACAAAGAAACGAGCGTCTGGCTCAGACAATTATCAAGAACCTGCAACGTCGCCACATAGAGGGTTTCTATTGTCCGACGGGTGAAGAGGCTGTGAAGAAAGTCTCTGAACTCATTGAGGACGGAAGTAGTGTGACATGGGGTGGCACCATGACAGTCCGTGACCTGGGCATTCCCGATGCGCTGAGAAGCAGGGGAACCTTGGATGTGCTTGACCGTGACTTGGTAGAGACCCCAGAGGAAAAACAGGACATGTATCTCAAGGCGTTTTCTGCCGATGTTTATCTCAGCAGCGCAAATGCCATCTCGGAGGATGGCGTCATCGTAAACATCGACGGCAACGGCAATCGTGTGGCAGCTATCACGTGGGGCCCGAAGAAGGTGATATTCGTTATCGGGCTGAACAAGGTGGCCCAGACTGTTGAAGCAGCTTTGGCAAGGGCACGTAGTACGGCATCGCCCATCAATGCGGCCCGATTCGACATCAAGACCCCCTGTCAGATTGACGGCGTATGCCACAACTGCAACTCGGCCGACAGCATCTGCAACTACATCCACTTCCTCAGAAACTCTCCACGTGGTCGCCATACGGTGGTACTTGTCGGCGAGGCTCTCGGATACTAATGCGGTTTATTATTATCAGCAATGAACAAGATTAGAAGATTAACCGTCACCCCTTCCGATACTCCTTTGGGCTCATACCTTTCAGGCGTGAGAAGAATTTGCTGAAGGAGGGGGTGTCGGCGAAGTGGAGGTGGTCGGCTATCTGAGTGATACTCATTGGGGAGGTCTGCAACAGGAAGGAAGCCTCCATCAGTAGCATTTGGTTGATATAATCGACAACGGTGCGGCCAGTGACCTGACGAACCACGCGGGAGAGATAGACGGGAGAGATATGGAGCCGGTCGGCGTAGAACGGGATGTCGTGATGCTCCACAAAGTAACGGGGCAGCAGACGAATGAAGTCAATAAAGATTTCCTCAACGCGCTGAGGTGTCTGGCGTTCTACGATGGCGCGTTGCTGGGCGTTCTGCAGGTCAAGCAGGAATATGGAATAGAGCATACGTAGCACCTCGCCTTTATAGATATGGTCGGAATGAAGATAACCAATAATTTCTTTCATTTTTGCTATCAGATGCTGTGCGGCATCTGGAGCCAGTGTCTGTTTCGGCTCATGCAGCTGTACGATGGGCAGGTAGGCCAGATGTACGAGGTCGTGGACGGATGGCGCCTCGATGGTGACATGCTCATCGGCCATCAGGCAGTAGCCGGGAAAATCGTCGGAAGTGGCGATGACATCGACAGGGAGGCCTGGCGAATAGGTGTACAGGTCGTTGGGATGAAACGTCAGTTCACGGCCATTGTAGTAAATCGTCATCCACCCTTTGTCAACCAGCATAAAGGCGAAGCAGGCAACGAATCCGCGCTGCAGGTTGCTACGAAGGATCTGCACCGCATCTGTTTCTAAGCAGTACATCCCGTTGTCCCAGCCTTTTTCGGGCAAGTCGTCGCCCACAAACAATGGCAAATATTCTTTAAACGTGTACATATCGGGTGCAAAGGTATAAAAAAAATGAAAAGTGAAAAATGAAAAGTGAAAAAATGTATCGTTTCAGACAATTTTTGTTTTGTTTCAGATTTTGATTTGTGGAAAAAATATATGTATTTTTGCAGCTGAAACAGTAAACAAATAACAAAATCGTTTAACAACTAAAACGATGGTGGCAGCCTCTGAAGTGGTTCATTATATGGATGATTCGGAGCAAGCTCCAATCTTCACTCGCTTAATCGCAGCCTTCCGGGCTTCCTTCCAACGGGGGAAGAACTTGTCCATTAATGCATGGAAGCGGGCATTGTGACTGGGTTCCAACAGGTGGCACAGCTCATGTACCACGACGTGTTCGACACACCATTCAGGCAACAACAGCAGATAGGCCGAGAAGCAGATGGATTTATCTTTTACGTTGCAGACGCCCCAACGTGAGATCATCGCCTTGTAATAGACAAGCGAAGGTTTCACGCCCATCTCCTTAGAATGGCGTTCCACCATTGGCTCTGTCAGGGCTTTCAGTCGCCGTAGGGCATCGTCAGCCTGTTCTCTCGTCTTTAGCGGCAATTGATTATAGAAGTCTGCCCTACTCTTTTGCCTTTCGCAGGTTTTCTTCCGTGCCTCCGTTATCCACTCGCGGTGTTCCTCTATGAACCGTTCCACCTCCTTCTTGGGCATACCGATAGGGGCTGACACGTGCACATCACCATTCTTTACAATACGCATTGACAGCCTCCCGGTTCTCCTGTAGGTCACCTGTATAGCCATGTCAATCATCATCGTTTTACGGCATCTTGTATCACTAATCCTGCCAGCATAAAGCCGAAGACGGCGGTGATATGGGCGATGGAGCCATTTCCTTTGTCGTCAGGACCGGCAGGCTGACGGCTGGTGCTCACCATCGGCTTGTTTTCCAACAGCTCATCGGAAAAGACGCACTGAAACTTGCGTTGGGGGAACTGCCTGTCGCGCTTGAAGCGGTTGCGGAGGGCTCGGGCAAGGGGGTCACCCTTAACCTTCCAGAACTCAGTCACTTGAATTTTGGTGGGGTCGAGTTTCAGGGCAGCACCCATTGATGAGAAGAAAGCCCCCCTCTTGTTCCCCCGACTGGGGGGAAGACTCGTAGCCATCAGGATAAGCAGCGCTTTGTCTTTCAGCGAATCGATGGCGTCGATGATGTAGTCGTATTCCTCTAAGCAAAACTTAGAGGCGGTTTCAGCAGTAAATATCTGTTGCAAGGCAGTAATTTCTGCTGAGGGGTTGATGGTCAGCAGGCGCTCCTTGAGGGCATCGACCTTCACCTGACCGACAGTCTTCGTCGTCGCCATCAGCTGGCGGTTGATATTCGTGATGCACACGTGGTCGGAATCTACAATCGTCAACTTTCTGATGCCGCTACGCACCAGACTCTCAGCACACCAGGAGCCGACGCCGCCGACTCCAAAAATAATCACACGTTTCTCAGCGATGCGACTCATCGCCTCATCACCCAACAGGAGTTCCGCCCTGCGGAATATTGCTTGTTCTATTGCCATTTGCTTCTTTTTTAGGAATATACATGCACGCTGGCAGCTTGGGCCGACGGCAGGAATTTGATGCCCCACCAGCACATCTGCAACAGTGCGAACGACACGATCAGCATCCACAAAGCACGGCGAGGCCGGTAACTGGGAACGTGTCTGTAATGGACAAATACCAGATAGGCGAACCAGGTGATGGCGGCCCATGTTTCCTTGGGGTCCCACGTCCAATAGTGCCCCCACGCCTCCTTGGCCCACAGGGCACCGAAGAGCATGCCGAAGGTAATCAGCGAGAGACCGACGAGCACTATTGACAACAAATTAGATGGAACCTCGCCTTTTCCAGACAACAACTGATACAGTGAGATGACGGTGGCAGCGCCCATCAGGGAGTAGGCCATCATGTAGGCAATGATATGGGGCCTGAACCACGGACTCTGCAAGGCGGGCACCAGGGTGTCGGAATGGAGGATAGGCATGAAGTGGTGGACGCAGAAGAAACAAACTCCTAATAGCACACACAGCACGAGCGACGTCTTCGGGTGTTTTCTAACCTGTCGCACGCTGCCCTTCCAAGGTATCGACCGCAGCATCATCAGTACGGCACCACCCAGCATCATGTAGATGCCCGTATAAACCAGCGGCAGCCACGGGTCGCTAATCAGTTCGAGTATCGACGTCTGACTCTGGGGTCCCATCTGCGTGTCGTAGCCAAATTGGTAGATTTTCCAACCATCCACATCCACCGTTTTGTTTACTTCCACCGTGGCCTGAACGGGTGTTGACTGAGGCAATTGGTCTGGACGGGTGGAATTATTGCGAGGAGTAATGATGAGGTCCGATGCAAAGCGCTTGGGCATGCCGTTGTCATAGGTTTCCATGACGAAGTCATTCAGTTTGACGGTGAAAGGCATCTCCACAACCTGATGCTGTGGGGTCAGCGCCCGCCATTCCTGCTCTCCCCTTATGGTAATCATCTTTAGTTGCTGCACGTCGGCATAGCCTAAGGTGGCAGTCGTCATGACGAGGAAAAGGCCGAGGTGGAAAAGAAGTGAATAGTGAAAAACGAAAAGTGAAAAATTTGCTGCCGCCCACGATTTAAGCTGACGGAGAACGACGACACCGAGGATGATGGCGATATATACATAGATGAGGACGAAGGGCCAAAACGACAGCATATTGTTAATCCATCCCCCCCCCTCGCCCTTTAAAGAAGGACCGGGGGTGAGGCCCACCTGTGGCGTCAGTCCCATGATGATGGTCAGCAGTACGGCAAAGGCCAGCGCAGGTATCGCTGCCTGACTGGAGCCGATGAACTGACAGACGCGGCTTTTCTTCCGCAACAGGAAGATGACGGTGATGATGGTCAGGAATACCGCCATCGTGATGCCGTTGACGGGCCAGCGAAAGGCACTCCACACCACGGGACCGAGACATAGTTGAAGCGCCAGTCCCACAAGCAGTATGATAATTACGATCTGCATCTTTCTTCTATTTAATATGGATGGATTGTTGTTGTAAGCCATAGCCACGGACAGTCAGCGTCCCTTTGCCGCGCACGACCACCATGCAGCGTCCGTGGAAGGTCTGTCGGTTAGGAGCCGTGAAACGCTCCATCGACATCTGGCAGCCATTGTCTGTAGCCACGATTTCCAGGCCGTCGGCAGCCGTGAAGAACAGCTGGTCGGCAGCATGCGGACAAAGTGTGCCCTGCCTATCGACGACATCAGCCGTCACAAAACTGAGGTCACGGCCCTGATAGTCCATCTGCAGACTGACTGTCGCAGGTGTGCCGGCAGTCCTGTTACGCTGACGGGCCACCACCTGACCGTTACGGCGGGCTACTGCCTCCACCTCGCCAGGTTCGTAAGTGACACGCCACCAGACATGATAGTCGTGCTGTCCCTTACGTCTTACGCCCTGGCTCTTGCCATTAATGAACAACTCAACCTCATCAGCCTGGCTGTAGTAACACCAGAGGTCTATCTGCTGGCCGTCCAGCCAGTTCCAGTGGGGAAACAGGTGCAGCACAGGACGTTCCGTCCACTCGCTCTGATACATATAATATATGTCCTTGGGGAATCCCGCCAGGTCGATGATGCCAAAATAGCTGCTGCGGGCAGGGAATCCGTAGGGTGTAGGTTCTCCGATGTAGTCCCACCCCGTCCAGATGAACTGTCCACCCACGAAGGGGGTATGCTTCACCACGTCCCACAATTCCTCATGAGTACTCGACCAGGAGGCGTGCATGTTGTCGTAGGCAGAGCACTGCATGGAAGGGTCGGTATAGGGCAGCCACCACTCGCGGGGAGCAATATATACGGAGTCGCTGGGCATCATGTAGTAGCCACGTGACTGCAGGGCACTGACGCTCTCCGTAAACAGGAATGGCTTGTCGGGGAAGTTCCTGGGAACATCCTTCACCCACTGGTGGTGATAGTTGTAGCCGATGATGTCTAAGGCACCACTTTTGAACAGGTGGTTATTCGGCGACGGCTCGTTGCAGCCTGCCGTCACCGGGCGGCTGTCGTCATAGCGGCGCACGATGTCGGCGAGCCTGCGGGTCAGGGAGGCCTCCCCCGACCCCTCCTTCGGAGGGGAGTACGAAAGATCATCATGGGGTTTGTTCAGTACAAGGTTAGCCTCGTCTGCCGTCAGGCCCTCCCCTCCTTCGGAGGGGTCGGGGGAGGCTTCCGGCGAGGCTTCCCACTGTTCCAGCACTTCGTTGCCGATGGACCACATCAGTATGGAGGGGTGGTTACGGTCGCGCAGCACCAAGTCGGTCAGGTCACGCTCTGCCCACTGGTCAAAGAAGCGGGCATAGTCGTTCTGCGTCTTGCGGCGACGCCACATGTCGAAACTCTCATCCATGACAATAAGCCCCATCGTGTCGCACATGTTCAGCAGTTCAGGAGCCGGTGGATTGTGTGAGCAGCGAATGGCATTACAGCCCATCTGTTTGAGTTTCAGCAGTTGGCGGTGCAGGGCGTCCTCATGGAGTGCAGCCCCTAAGCATCCCATGTCGTGGTGCATGCACACGCCGTTGATTTTGATATTCTTGCCATTCAGCCAGAAACCCGTCTGCGCATCGAAGCGGAACTGGCGGAAACCCGTCATCGTCAGCACTTCATCGACTACCTTGCCCTTGACCAACAACTGTGTCTTCACCTGCCAGACGTAGGGATGCTCTGTGGACCACAGGAAGCGCTGCACGTTTTTGGCCGTCAGCGTGGCATACGATTTGCCGTCAGGGGCATACCAGGTATTCTTGACTGTCACTTTCTCGTTGGTGGGATTCTCATAGTCCACCGCTACACGGGGTGTCGATTGTCCGTCGGTACCCTGTATATGCACACCCCATTGTTTGATATGGATGTCACGGGGGGTCGTCAGCCACACATGGCGATAGATGCCGCAGCCACTGTACCAGCGCGAGTTGGGCTGGTCGCTGTTGTCAACACGTACAGCCACCACATTGTCGCCGTCAGTGACGTAGGAGGTGATGTCACACTGAAAACTGGAATAGCCGTAGGGACGGTTGGCCACGCGCTGGCCGTTCACGAAGACGGTGGCATTCATATACACGCCGTCGAACTCCAGGAACAGTTTGTCACCCTTTCCGCCTTCCACTTCAGACATCATACTTCTTACATCAAACCGCTTGCGGTACCACCCCACTCCACCAGGCAGCGCACCGCCTGAAGCACCAGACTTGTTGCCCACATAGAAGTCGCCCTCTATCGCCCAGTCGTGGGGAACGTCCAGCCGTCGCCAATGGGAGTCGTCATAGCTTCTGGTGGCCATCACGGCAGAGTCAGACAACACAAAGCGCCAGTCATGGTCAAAGGATACCCGCTGACGGCCAGCAGCCGTCATGCCAGTTGACAGGAATACGAGGAAAAACAGTAGTTTTTTCATGAGTAAGCAATATTTTGTGCAAAATTACAAAATAATTATGAACTATGAATGCAACTATGAACATTTTTACGTACCTTTGCAAAAAATTCACAAAAGAGTATGGGAATAGTCATTGGAATTGACGTGGGCATATCCACCACGAAGATTGTTGGACTGCGCGAGGGTCGTGTGCTCTCCCCGATCCAAATCACGGCTGCCGACCAGGTGACCTCACTTTATGGTGCCTTTGGCAAGTATCTGCACGACAACAAGATAGCCTTGGGCGATGTTGAACAGGTCATGCTGACAGGCGTCGGTTCCGGCTACATCGACGAAGACCTCTATGGAATCCCCACACGGAAGGTTGACGAGTTTGTGGCCGACGGTCTTGGTGCCCGTTTCGAGAGTGGCCTGACAAAAGCCATCGTTGTCTCGATGGGTACTGGCACCAGTTTCGTCCAGTGTGACGGCGACGACATCAAGCATATCGGCGGATTGGGCATTGGCGGCGGTACGCTGCAAGGCCTCAGCCGTGTCATGCTGAACACCCGCGACCCCAAGCAGATTCAGAGTTTAGCCCTGCAGGGCGACATCCATAACATCAACCTGCAGATTGGCGACATCTCCACCCATCCGCTGCCCGGACTCCCCATGGACGCCACTGCCTCACTGTTCTCCAAGGCGCAATACGATGCACCCAAGGAGGATTTGGCACTTGGTCTGATTGTCATGGTGCTGCAGACCATTGGTTCTGCTGCCATCCTGTCGGCCCTCAACTCAGGCATCAAGGACTTTGTACTCATTGGCAACCTCACCCTGCTGCCCCAATGCAAGGAAATCTACCCCATGCTGGAAAAGCTCTACGGCGTCCACTTCCATATTCCCAAATACGCCGAGTTCTGCACAGCCATCGGTGCTGCACTGAACTACAGACGTTAAACACACAGCATAACTATAAAAATCGGACTATGAAACAGAACAGAATGTTATTCACTATTGCTGGCCTGATGATGGCTGTCATGGCAGTGGCCGCCGACAAGCAGACGGCAACTATTAACCGTGTGACAATTTTCTCGAATGGTGCACAGGTAGAACGCAGCAAAAGCGTGCAGGTGGTAGCCGGCGAGCAAGTCGTGACGTTTACGGGCATGTCACCCTATATGGACTATGAGAGCATGCAGGTAAAGGCCAAAGGACGCCTGACGGTGTTAGGTGTCAGCCATCGCACGGCGCATCCGGACTCTGCAGTACATGCAAGGAAACTGCATGAGGCTGAAGACGGCGTGAAGGCCGTAGAGCGTCGCATCCAGCAGGTGAAGGACGAGCAGGACATGCTGGCAGAACAGTTGGAACTGGTGAAAACCAATTGTTCTATTGCAGGGCGTACCGTTGCCACACCATTGGCCAACATCAAAGAGTTGAACAGCTACTATGCCCAGGAAGTGCTTAAGCTGAAGAAGCGCAAACAGGAACTTGACGAGCAGATGGAGACGCTGAACGACGAGCTGAAACAGAAAAGGTCGAAAAGGGACTCGATAGTCAGGGTGAAAATCGCCACCGTTACTGAGATTCTGGTAAAGCTGAATGCCCAGCAGGCAGGACGAGCTGATTTCAACATTTCTTATTATGTAAGGAATGCCGGTTGGTATCCTTCCTACGATGTGCGCTCGAACAGCACAAAGGAGCCCCTGCAGCTTTCGTACAAAGCCAATATCTATCAGAATACCAAGGAGGAGTGGAAGAATATTCCCCTCACACTGTCGTCGGCCAATCCTAACCGCTCGAATGTGACTCCACAGCTGGGCACCTACTGGCTGGACTTTGAGCCCGAAATCGTTTACAGCAAGGCGGCAGGATCCAGACGCGTTATGAAATCGGTAGAACGCATGGCAACGGTAGATGAAGCACTGCAGGGACGCGTCGCAGGATTGGATATTGTCGCTGAAGAAGGCGATTTGGGAGCCAGCCAGGTGATTGAGAACGTACAGCAGCAGTCCATGTTCGGATATGAGTTTGAAATCAAGCATCCGCTCACCCTTCCCAACAGTCCAAGAAGCGGTGCCACAGCTATCGAGATAGCCCGCTATGACCTGGCTGCCCAATATGAATACCGCGGTTATCCGAAGATTGACAAGGAGGCCTTCCTCGTGGCCGATGCTACCGACTGGCAGCGCCTGAACCTGTTGCCGGGTGAAGCCAACGTCTATTTCGACAATTCCTTTGTGGGTAAAAGCTACCTCGACCCGATGGCTGCCACTGACACGTTGCATTTCTCATTAGGACGCGACCAAAGCATCAGCATGCAGCGCACGAAAGTCAGCGAGAAGTCGCAGCGTCGTTTCTTAGGCAGCAATCAGGAACAGACGATGACGTGGCGCATTACGGTGAAGAACACCCGTCAGGATGCTGTTTCCCTGACCGTCTTCGACCAGACGCCCATTGCCCGCAATGCTGATATCAACGTCACCGTGGAGGAACTGAGCGGTGGACAGCGCGACGAGCATACCGGCATTGTCCGCTGGCCTCTACAGCTGAAGCCTGGCGAACAGCGCGAACTCATTTTGCAGTATAAGGTGAAATACCCCAAGAGCAAAAGGCTCCATTTAGAATAAGCTACTCCTTGCGGTGCTTATCGAGTTTGCGCAGGAAGAAGTTGAAGGCTTCAAGTCCGACGAGCACCATCAGTGTGCTGGCGGTGCTGAGTATGTACATGCCACCACCGCAAGCCAGACCGATGGCAGCCGTCACCCAAAGGCCTGCTGCCGTCGTCAGACCACTCACCACGTTTTCTGACTTACGGAAAATGATGGTACCGGCACCTATGAAACCGATGCCGCTCACCACCTGCGCCGCCACACGGCTCACGTCCCAGCGGTGCTCGGCGGTCGTCATCACGCCCTCGAAGCCGTAAGCCGACACAATCATAAACAATGCCGATCCCAGTGCCACGAGAAAGTGGGTACGGAAACCAGCCTCCTTGGCTCGCCATTCGCGCTCCAAACCAATCAGGCCGCCCAGAATGGCAGCACAGAAAATGCGTAAAATAAATTCTTGTTCCATCATAATTAGGTGCAAAGATACATACTTATTGGGAAAGTTCCAAATATTTTACACCGATATTCATTGTCGTATCAAAATTTTTTCTTATCTTTGCGACGTGAAAGTACTTGGAGTGCAAAACCTTGTACAAGACTAACCAACAAAAAGAGTATGTCTATGAAACAGGTAGTGATGAAAAAAGGACTGCTGCTGATACTGTCAGCCATGTTGACAATTGCAACGGCAACAGCACAGACTGCTGACGAAGCCGCGGAGATTCACCACAACTGGCAGCTGAATCTGCCACCGTTGGGCGTCAATACAGCCAGCATGATGGCGGCTCACCACGAGTTGAGCACAACGTTCACACCAATCTTCCGTGGAGAGTGGAAACAGATATACGCACATTTCCATGACAGCCATCAGGAAAAAAAGGACAATGTACCCTCCATCATGTTCTTACATTCGCTAAAACAAGGCTCAGAAAAACAACAAACCCTTTATAAGTATCGGCGAAAGCAAGATCCCGTCATCGATTCGCAGTTTTTTGGGGAATTACGTGACAGAATAGTCAACAAACGCATGGGTGGACGCCAGACAATGCTCATGCCAAGAAAGATTGGAATGTAACAAGAAACAAAAACTATAACTTAATACAGAGAAAAAAGATGTTTGGATTAGGCATGCAAGAAATCATAGTCATTGCACTCATCGTGTTGCTGCTCTTCGGCGGCAAGAAGATTCCTGAGCTGATGAAGGGCTTGGGCAAGGGCGTCAAAAGTTTCAAGGATGGAATGAAGGAAGTGGATGACGAAGTGAAGGACATCAAGGAAGTGAAGGAATTGACGGACGAAGAAGTGAGAAGTGAAAACTGATCAGCTGACCTTCTGGGACCACCTGGACGTGCTGCGCACGTCGCTGATACGCATGGCAGTGGCTGTGGTAGTTTGTGGCGTAGCGGCCTTTGTGCTGAAGGACGAGTTGTTCTATGTGGTGCTGGCTCCTCGGAGTAGCGACTTCGTGACGTACAGGCTGTTGGGCGTGGAGCCGTTTTCGATACACCTGATGAATACGGGACTGACGGAACAGTTCATGATTCACGTGCGGACGGCGATTTTTGCGGGACTGCTGGTGGCATCACCTTATATACTCTATGAGTTGTTCCGCTTCGTATCGCCCGGCCTCTACCAGAACGAACGGCGCTATGCCGTATGGATAGTGGGAGCCGCCTACGTGATGTTCCTCGTGGGCACGCTGGTAAACTATTTCGTAGTGTTCCCGCTGACGGTCAGGTTCTTAGGCACCTACCAGGTATCGCCGGATGTGGCGAACATGCTGACGCTGCAGTCGTACATCGACACACTGTTGGGCATGAGTCTGGTAATGGGCGTGGTGTTCGAATTGCCCGTGGTATGCGGACTGTTAGGGCGCATGGGACTGCTGACTGGCAGCATGATGACACAGTACCGCCGGCATGCAGTGGTGGCAATACTCATCGTGGCAGCCATCATCACCCCGACGACGGATGTGTTTACGCTCTTTGTCGTGGCACTGCCCATCTACCTGCTCTACGAAGCGAGCATCTTCGTCGTGCGAGGCTGCGCGAAGAAACAACGATAAAAAAAATACAACACTAAAATAAACTAAACAAACTAAAAAACGTCAAAATTTAAAACAGAATGATGCTAAGAAAAATACGTTTACTATTAGCCGCCATCATGATGATTGGCATCACGTGGCTGTTTGTGGATTTCACGGGCACGGCTCACCATTTCGTGGGCTGGATGCCCAAGTTGCAGCTGTTGGAGGCAATCCTGGCACTCAACGTAGTGGTCATCGTGGCCCTCGTCGTGCTGACGCTCGTCTTCGGCCGCATCTACTGCAGCGTCATCTGTCCGCTGGGCATCCTGCAGGACATCTTCGGCTGGTTCGGCAAGAAAGCCAAGAAGAACCGCTACACCTTCTCGAAAGAAATGAAGTGGCTGCGCATCGCATGCTTTCTTCTTTTGCTGCTGGCCATACCCATTGGCTTGAGCTTCATGGTTCAGCTGCTGGCCCCCTACTCCGCATTCGGCCGCATCGCCACCAACGTGCTGCAACCCGTCTATGTGGCTTGCAACAACGTGTTGGCCAGCATCGCTGAACACAACGACAGCTACGTCTTCTACCACAGCGACCTGTGGCTGCGCTCAGCAGCCTCGTTAGGCATTGCCGTCGTAACGCTGGTCGTGCTGGCAGTGCTGGCATGGCGCAACGGACGAACATATTGTAATACCATCTGTCCTGTGGGTTTCCTGCTAAGCATCCTTTCACGCTTCTCGTGGCTGAAGATCCGTTTCGACGTAGAGAAATGCAAGAACTGCTCGATGTGTACGAAGAACTGCAAGGCCTCGTGCATCGACTTCAAGACGCACACCGTCGATGCCACCCGCTGTGTGGTATGCGGCGACTGCATAGAGAGCTGCAAGTTTGGGGCTCTAAGCCTTTCCGCCCAACCTCTCCAAAAGGAGAGGGAACCAAAGGGGACTTTTCCCCCTCCTTCGGAGGGGTCGGGGGAGGCTTCATTCGCGGAGGAGCTTGGGGAGGCCTCTCGCCGTTCGTTCCTCATCGGCTCTGCCCTGCTGACGACTGCCGCCCTCGCCCAGAAGAAGGACAAGATCATGGACGGAGGACTGGCTGAGATAGAAGACAAGGTGGCCCCGGAGCGGCAGACGCCGCTGACACCGCCAGGTTCGTTGTCTGCCCAGAACATGGCACTGCGCTGTACGGGCTGTCAATTGTGCATATCGGAGTGTCCCAACCAGGTGCTGCGCCCCAGCAGCGACCTGATGCACCTGATGCAGCCCGTCATGTCGTATGAGCGCGGCTACTGCCGTCCTGAGTGTAACCGCTGTTCAGAAGTATGTCCGGCTGGGGCCATCAAGCCCATCCGCCATGAAGACAAGGCCTCGACGCAGATTGGTCATGCCGTATGGATCAAGAAGAACTGTATCGCGTTGACCGACGAAGTAGAGTGCGGCAACTGCGCCCGCCACTGTCCCACGGGTGCCATCGAGATGGTACCCTCCGACCCTGACAACGACGAGAGTGCCTACGTGCCAGCCGTCAACGAAGCCCGCTGCATCGGCTGCGGTGCTTGCGAATACCTGTGTCCCGCCCGTCCCTTCTCGGCTATCTACGTCGAGGGTCACGAAGTACATAAAGAAGTGTAATTAAAAAAGAAACGAATGAGAATAATTGGAATAATTAATCCACGAATGAGAATAATAAAACTATTAACAACGAATGAGAATAACAAAACAATTAACAACGAATGAGAATAGTCATATTCGTTATAATTCGTTCTCATTATTCTAATTCGTTTCAAAAAGAGATAAGGTAATGAAATGCATTTATTCTAATTCGTTTCATAAAAAAAGATGTTGAAGATGAAGCAAGATATAAATAGAAGGAATTTCCTCAAGATATTAGGTGGCAGTGCCGTTGCCACTGCTGCTGTGATGACGGGCTGCAAGTCGAAGAGCGACTCAAAGGCCGTCGAGGAATACAAACAGCAGGTGGAGCCGCCTGTCGGCAAGATGACCTACCGCACCAACCCCAAGACCCAGGAGAAGGTGTCGCTGCTGGGCTACGGCATGATGCGCCTGCCGTCAAAGACGGAGAACAAGGACGACTTCGACCAGGACATGATCAACCGCCAGGTGGACTATGCCATCGAGCACGGCGTCAACTACTTCGACACCAGCCCCGTCTATTGTCAGGGCAAGTCGGAGGCCTGCACAGGTATTGCCCTCAGCCGCCACAAGCGCTCGGAATATTTCGTGGCTACGAAACTGTCTAACTTCCACCCCTCCACACAGAGTCGTGAGGCCAGCATCCAGATGTACCAGAACTCGCTGAAGGAGCTGCAGGTCGATTACATCGACTACTACCTGCTGCATGCCGTCGGCGGCGGCATGGAAGAGTTCAACAGCCGCTACGTGAACAACGGCATGATGGACTACCTCATGAAAGAGCGCGAGGCCGGCCGCATCCGCAACCTCGGTTTCTCGTTCCACGGTTTCAAGAACGTGTTCGACGAGGTCATCGCCCTGCACGACAAATACCACTGGGACTTCGTGCAGATAGAGCTGAACTACTTAGACTGGGACTATGCCAACGAGATCAATAACCGCAACGTCGATGCCAGCTACCTGTATCAGGAACTGGAGAAGAGACAGATACCCGCCGTCGTCATGGAGCCGCTGTTGGGCGGACGGTTAAACAGCCTGCCACAGTATCTCGCCACGGACCTCAAGAGCCGTGCCCCCGAGCGCAGCGTGGCCTCGTGGGCCTTCCGCTATGCCGGCACTCCCAAGGGCGTGCTGACGGTGCTCAGCGGCATGACCTACATGGAACACCTGAAGGACAACCTGCTCTCGTACTGTCCCCTCGTGCCACTGGACCAGTCCGAACAGCGCTTCCTCGACCACAACGTCGCCGAGCGCATCGTGGGCTTGGAGAACATTCCGTGCAACGACTGCAAATACTGCATGCCGTGTCCCTACGGCATCGATATCCCTGCCATCTTCGTACATTATAATAAATGTAAGAACGACGGCACCCTGCCGCGCCTGAAGTTAGACGACGACTACTACCGGCTGCGCCGCAACTACCTGATCGGCCTCGACCGTGCCGTACCACGTATGCGACAGGCTGACCACTGCATCGGCTGTGGCCAGTGCGAGCCACACTGTCCGCAGAGCATCCGCATCCCCCGCGAACTGCAGCGCATCAGTCAGTTTGTGGAGAACCTGAAACAGAACAAGCAATTAGAAACCTAATAAGTGAACAATGAAAAGATAAGAACAACTTACAATCAACTAACTATTACTATCATGAAAAAGAAAACGCTATTAATCTTCATGGCCCTGTGTCTGACCATCGTCTGTCAGGCACAACAGCCGACTCCGTCATCCATTACCTGTAATAATGACGGAACAGTGACCTTCCGCTACAAGAACGAACAGGCCAAGAATGTACAGGTAGATGTTCAGTTTGCCGGCAGACAACCCATGCAGCGCGATGCCAGCGGCATGTGGACAGCTACGTTAGGACCTGCAGCCCCCGACATGTACCCCTACTGCTTCATTGTCGATGGCATCAGCGTCATGGACCCTGAGAACCCGCAGTACTTCCCCAATGAGGGCTTCAAGAACAGCCTGTTGGAGATTCCCTCACCCGAGGGTTCGCTGCCCCACGACATCAAGAACGTGCCGCACGGACGTCTGGAGTACATCCACTACTACTCCAAGAGTCTTGGTGCCACCAACCAGGCCATCGTCTATCTGCCGCCAAAGTACATGAGCGACTTCCAGAAGAAGTACCCCGTGTTCTATCTCATCAGCGGCACTACCGATACTGAGGAGGTCTATTACAAGGTTGGCCGCATCAACTACATCCTCGACAACCTGCTGGCCGACAAGCAGGCCAAGGAAATGATTGTCGTGCTGCCCTACGGCAACCCCTCGAAGCTGAAGCCCACTCCGGCAGCTGGCGACGGTGCTCCGCAGACGCAGTTCGGCAACGACGTCTTCAGCAACGACCTCATCAACGACCTCATGCCCTATATTGAGGCCAACTACCGTACTGTCAACAACCGCGACAACCGTGCCATCGGCGGTTTCTCACGTGGTGGCAACCAGGCACTGTTCAACGGACTGTCCAACCTCGACAAGTTCTCGTACCTCTGTTCCTACAGCTCGTTCACATCGACGACCATCCCTAACGTCTATGACAATGCCAGCGACACCAACAAGAAGATTCACCTCTTCTGGCTGGGTGTTGGTACTGACGACTTCCTCTACGGCAATGCCCGCGACTATATGGAGTTCCTCGACAAGAAGGGCATCCACAGCGTCAAGGAGCTGACCACCGGCAAGTACGGCCACACGTGGATGAATGCCAAGTACTTCCTCTCGAAGACGCTGCCCCTGCTCTTCAACAAGAAAGCTTCTGAGGCTGCCATGAAGGCTGGTCAGCCGGCACCTGCCGCCACTGGTCAGGAACAGCAGTTTACGCCAGGTGTCATGGCCCGTCTGTTCCCCAAGGCTGTCGTATCGCCCGAGTATGGCGACGAGACCATCACCTTCCGCATCAAGGCGCCTGAGGCCCAGCACGTAGAGCTGTGGTGTGAGATACTGCCCGACGTGGTACCCATGGAAAAGGACGCCGACGGCATCTGGAGTGCCAAGCTGACTGACTTCATCTTCGACACCTTCAAATACTGCTTCGTCATCGACGGCACTCGCGTGGCAGACCCCAGCAACATGCTGCTCTCGCCCGACCGTGGCTTCAAGTACAGCATCTCCGACCATCCCAAGGGTCCGTTCAACTTCGCCCAACAGGGTGACATCCAGCACGGACGTACCGGCTACGACGTTGAGCGTCAGGAGGCCTGGTACGTATCGCCCCAGCCAGCACAGGGTCAGATGCCTATCTTCATCCAACTGGTGCCTGGTGCCAACGACACCATGGAGAGCTGGTTCAAGGTGGGTGGTGCCGATGCCATCTGCGACAAGATGATTGCTGACGGACATACCAAGCCATGCATCATCACCACCAGCAACATGGAGTTCATGCAGCAGGGCGGTGGCATGCAGATGATGCCCGGATTCCGTCCCCGCATTCTGCGTGCTGACGACTATCCCACTTGGCCGCAGCGCCGTCGTGCTCTGGTTCGTCTGCTGATGAAGATTGGCAGAGAGCCTGCTGCACCTTCCTTCCCGGGTGGTGGTGGCTTCCCAGGTGGAGGTGGCGGCTTCCCAGGTGGAGGCGGTGGCTTCCAAGGTGGTGGTGGCTTCCCAGGCGGTGGCGGCGGCTTCCCAGGTGGAGGTGGCGGCTTCGGCGGCGGCAATTTCCCACAGAGACAATAGCCAACAATCAAATATACAACTAAAAGAAGACTGCTTATGAAAACTGTGAGATTTCTATTTGCATTAGCACTTGCTGTAGCCATGTCGTTATCGATGGCTGGTTGCGGCGGTGATGACAGTTCTGATGGTGGCACCAGCGGTGGCGGTAACAACAACCCTGGCGGTAACACCAACACCACAATGACTGAAAGCGAGAAGAAAGAGTTTATTGACAAGACTGGTCGCGAGCTGGTGGATAAGATCAATACCGATGACTTCAAGCCGATTACCGATTTGGGCAAGTACGTTCGTGAAGACTTGACACGTTCCACCAACAGAAGTAGCAAGACCCAAGCCATTGAAGACTATATCGATCTTGCTATCAGTGCGTGTCTGGTTAAACAAAACCCCGAGATTCTCATACGCCTGTTTACGATGACCGCATTCTCGAGAGAGTTTTCTTTCTTGGATGGCATGTGGGAAGAGATTGGAAGACCAATCAACACGTTACGTTTCAACTTCCCTGACAAGAATGGCCAGCCATGCGTAGCTGAGGCTGTTGGTTCAGGCAGAGAAGTGGAGGTACATGCCAGCATCTTCGACGACAGTCACAAGGTTTACAACAACGAGGACTATACGTATTATACCCAGAAAGAAGAGAACCGCTTCAAGGTCCCCGAACAGGTTAATGTGAAGCTGACTCAGGGCAACAGCGTACTGGCTAACATCCAGGTAAACATTAACGTCAACACCACTGATGGCGAGTTCAAGTACAATGCCAACAACATTAGCGTCACCATGAACGCCAACATCGTAGGTTACCACATCGTGCTGAGCAGGGCATACTACAATGGCGGCAGCAATGCCGGTGTCGATGTATCGGTATCGAAGAACAACGAGGTGCTGTTGAAAGCCAACGTAACGGGCAACGTCCGTTTTGACGAGGATGGCAAATTCCTGTCAGCAGGCAACGGCAACGTGTATGTCGATATACTTGGCAAGGTTCAGGTGAAGGGCACGTTGGACGACTTCAACAAGGTTCGCGATTTGAAAGAGAAAATCAATCGTGAATCTACTGAAGAGGAAGTGAAGAACGTTGCAGACCAGATGAACACGCAGTTCAATATAGGTGTCTATTTCAATAACGGCAGCACCCGTCAGGCCTTCCTGAAGGCATACCCCTTCCACGAGAAGAAGTCGTATTATGAGCGCTGGGACATCGAGCCCGTTGTCTGCTTTGACGATGGTACCAGCTACAGTACCTTCGCGGCACTGGGTGACGATACTCGCTTCAAGGAGTTAATCAAGAAGGTTGAGAATCTGATTACCGAATTCGAAGATTTGGTAAAATAACAAAATAGCGTATGCGTCTTGTTCTGGCACTATTATCATGTCTGCTGTGGACTAATGTGCTGGCACAAGACTCGCTAATGCGTGGCGACACAATCCGCGAGGTAAGCGTGCGGGGACACCGCCTGAACAGTTTTCTGCTGGACGCCCCCAACGGTATCTCGCGGATTGATTTACGTATGATGAACGATATGCCACGCATTCTGGGCAATGCCGACCCTATGCACTATGCCCAGCTGTTGCCTGGCGTACAGACCAACTCCGAATATGATGCAGGACTGCACGTACAGGGTTGCGACAACGCCCACAACATGGTATCCATCAATGGCGTACCCCTTTACAATGTATCCCACCTGCTGGGCTTCTTCTCCATCTTCAACACGCCACATTTTGCCACCATGCAACTGGCTCGATCAGCAGCCAATGCGTCCATGGACAATCGGTTGGGAGCGCATATCAACATGCTGACGGCCGACACCATCCGACCAACAACCAGCGGTGACGTATCGGTAGGTCCTATCTCATCGCAAGGAACCCTGCGACTACCTGTCGGACAGCACTCGTTGCTAACCGTATCAGCCCGTCAAGCCTATTTGAACCTGCTCTACGGCCGATGGATGAAGATAGAGACGGAGACCATTCGCTACAATTTTGGCGACTATAACCTGTCGTGGCTATGGCAGCCGAACGAGCGACACACTATCTCTGTCGATTTCTATCATGGCAACGACCATGCCAGCTATACCGATGAAGACTATCTGCTGGATACAGGCCTGAAATGGGGTAACACGATGGCAGCCCTGCACATGGACAGCAAGTTGGGACATGACATCCAACTGCAACAGACACTCTATTATACCCACTCGTACAACAAGTTAAACCTCGACATGTCGTCGCTTCACGTCGATGTGCCGTCAAGCATCAGTGACGTGGGCTATCGTACAGATCTGAAGGCGGGAGCGTTGTGCACGGGCCTACAGGTCATTGGCCACTCCATCCAGCCCCAAGACCCCAATATCAACGGTATGTTTGACATCGACAAGACAGAACAGCCGCGACAGCACACCATCGAAGGGACTGCCTATGCCGACTACACCCTGCAAACAGGACCTGTCAGTACCACCGCAGGACTACGCACCCTCTACTACCAGAACGGCGACTATCGGAGGGTGGCGTTCGACCCTGTTGTCACCATCACCTATCAGCTGAGCACAGCCAGCCAACTGATTCTGCGCAGTAGTCTGAAACACCAGTATCTGCACCGTTCAGGCTTTTCGGACATGGGGCTACCCACCGAGTTCTGGTTCTCTGCCAGTCAGCAGTACCCGGCACAGTATTCCTGGAACATCTCTTTAGGATTCGAGACGTGGTTCAAGAACCGCATGTATCATTTCACGGTGGACACCTACTATAAACGGCTCTACCACCAACAGGAGTATTCGGGCAACGTGTTCGACGTGCTCTACTCATCCTACGACCTGCAGTCGATGCTGTTGCACGGACAAGGCTACAACTACGGCATCAACGTATTGATGGAAAAACGCAAAGGCAAGCTGACCGGATGGCTCAGCTACTCATGGGGAAGGGCCATGCGCAGTTTCAGCGACAGAGGCTATCAGGGATGGTATCCCGCCAATCACGAACGTCCACACGAACTGAACATCATGGCAACCTATCGGCTGAACAGCCATTGGAGTTTCGGAGGAACCTACGTCTTTGCTTCCGGCACACCCTTTACGGCACCCCGTAAGTTCTATCTGCTCAACGAAAGCCTTGTCAGCGTGTTTGGCGAGCATAATGCAAACCGTCTGAACCCCTACATGCGAGTGGACCTTTCCGTCAATTACGACTTCCGCCAGCGCCACGGCCGCCGCAGTGGTATCAACGTCTCTATTTACAATCTCACCATGCATGAGAACGACATCTACTACCGCCTGAAAATCTATCAGGACCGCTTTGCTGCCAAACCATTCAGATTCTTGCTCAAGAGCATGCCATCGGTCAATTACTATTATCAATTCTAAACGATGATGATGAAACGCTACACGATACACCTCATGACAATAGCCATCGCCCTGCTGTGCGGATGTAATTCAGAATATGGTGACAACGAACCCTCCCAGCTCGTGGTGGAGGGGTGGATTGACAATGGCGAGTTTCCCATGGTCTTTGTCACCCGTTCAGTACCCATCAGCGATGAGTATCAGGAGATAGCCGACTTAGGACAGTATCTGGAGCGCTGGGCCAAGGTTACCATCAGCGATGGAGAGCGCGAGGAGGTGATGGTGGGCAGACTCAATCGTTCCTACTATCCGCCGTTCTATTATACGACGTCGTATATGCGCGGAGAGGCTGGCAAGACATATCATCTTCACGTAGAAGGTTCGGGAGGACTGACTGCCGATGCCGAAACCACCATTACCGCCGAGACTGCTGTCATCGACTCATTTTGGGTCACGCCTGTTGCCAATAACGATACGCTCTACCAGCTTCACGCCCATATCAATCTCGAAGCCAGTACGGCACAATACTTTAAGGTGTTCACCCAAAACGACATGAATCTCTATACGACACTGTCCTCGATGTTAGGTGTCTTTTCACGAGAGATGATTGGCAATGGCGATATCGTCATCAACAGAGGACGCAAGAACCTTGACAAGGATTACGTCTCCCCCTTTTCCATCAACGACACCGTTCAGGTAAAGCTGGCAGCGCTCAGTGAAGAGCAGTACCACTTCTGGAGAAGTTTTGAGGACATGGTCTCCTTGTCGAGAAACCCACTCTTCCCCGCTACCGACAACATGCCGTCAAACATCTCCACCGGTATGGGGTATTGGTTTGGCTATACGGCAAACCAATATTTAGTCCCCATCCGCAGCAGAATAAAGTAAGTCATTCTCCCAGAATGATGTTCACCGTCTCTACGACATCTGCTGGAGGCTACTGGCCTGCGTACGTTTCAATGTGGCAGGTGTGCTGCTTGGTGTCGCGGTCGTAGTTGATGCCGACGAGCAGCAGGTTGTCGGTGTACTGCACCACCTTGGCGGGGTACTGCCGGCGCTTGATCTGGTCGATGGCGGCATCCACGTCCTGCTTGAACTTCAGTTCGACGACGATGGCGGGCGACTCCACGTTCTTGCGCGGGAGGAGCACAATGTCGGCGAAGCCCTTTCCGCTGGCCAGCTCGCGGTGCATCACGTAGTCGTTGCGGGCGTAGTAGTAGGCTATCGAGAGCACGCAAGCCAGTGAGTTTTCGTTGTTGTAAGAGAGGATACTGGTGTTCTCATCGTGGGCGGCATCGATGGCACGGGCCACGGCCTCCTCGTCACCGTCGAGGGTGGCTTGGAGCAGCTTTTCCGAATCCTGGAGCGCAGTTACGACGCCTGCCCAGTTATTGGCTTCTACAGCATTTACCATCTCACCAGCCACCTCGAGATTAGGAATATAACATTCCGTCTTTTCCCAGTTGTAGGACAGATAGCCCAGATGGATGAGCACTGTCAGCACGTCATCCTTGCTGCGGACGATGGACATGTCATTCTGGAATTTGGTCGGGTTCACCTTGCATCGTCCACTGGCCAACATGCTGATGATGTCGTCCTTCAGGCCCTCGTAGTTCATCTGGATATAGTCGGCAACAGTATCGAAGGCCCCTGTCGAAGCCCAAAAGCTGCGGCAGCGACGACGACAGACAGCCTGCATCACGCTGTTGGGATTGAACATTGACAGGATGTCGCCTATTTGATAGCCGTCGTACCATTTCTCCAGTTCGTCGAAATCTATACTATGCTTGTCAGCCAACGTCCGTACCTCATCCTTGGTAAAGCCGAAGTATTCACCCATGTCACCAGGTTCTACCATTGAATACTCCAAAAAGTTATTGAGAGCAGACTGGGTTTTATACTTTTTGATAGGCAGGATGCCCGTCACATAGACGGCTGCAAATGTCCTGACGGCATCAGCACTCTTGAATATTCTCCGCAGCCAATCGACATAGAGATCCATCTCATTTGTGCCAGGCTCGTACTCTCGACAGATGGCATCCCACTCATCAATAATGAAGATAAACTGCTGCTGTTTGGCCTCGCTCACCCGCAAAAGATAACTGGCGAGCTTCTCTTTGGGCTCTACAGGAATGTCAGGATAGGCCCGGCTGATGTCAGACAGCAAAGCGGCATCTATTTTGTCGGCAATTCCAGTCTCTTTCTCGCTGACGAAGTTGGTCATGTCGAGATAGATGGCAGCGTACTTGTTCAGGTGCTGTTCGAACGTCGGGTCGCTGGCTATCGCCAGATCGGCGAACAGCGAGCGCGAGTCGCACGAGTGGTCGTAGTAGGCGTAGAGCATCTTGGCGGCCATCGACTTGCCGAAGCGGCGGCAGCGCGACACGCAACTGAATCGTCGTTCCGTGAAGAGCGTCTTGTTCACCGCAGAGATAAGCATCGACTTATCCACGTACTCACTGTTCCGTGCGGACTGGAACCCTGCATTACCTATATTAATATAAGTACCCATAACCTTTCGCGTTAGTTTCACTGTTCACTTTTCACTTTTCACTCTTTCAATGTCTCTGCCTTCCAGTCGGTGATATTACGCTCCTCGGAGGAGAAGGCGATGCCAACCTTGGTGACGGGGCGGCCGTCGAGGCGGTATTTCTCGGCGTAGCCCTTGCGGGCAATCTGGTCGAGGGCGGCCTGCACGGTGTCATCGTATCTCAGCTCGATGACGTAGATACTCTTGGGCATCAAGAGTGTCAGGTCGGCGCGTCCCATGGCGGTAGGTTCCTCGGCCTTCACATCGGCTCCGAACGCTACGAGCAGCGTGTAGAGCAGCGCGTGGTAGTAGTGCTCATTTTGGTTATCCTGCGCCCACTGGTAAGGCATGCTGGCAAAGAACGTCTTGATGGCCTCAATGAAGGTGGGCAGGTCGTCGCTTTCCAGGAAATCGTAAAAAGCCATCTGTAGCGCAGAAGTTTTGCGCGAATCCACCTTTTTGCCTGCAACGTGCTTGAAGAGGCAGTCGGCAAAACCTTTCCTCACTTCAGCGTTAGGGAAGCCCAGCGTGAACACGTTGTTCATTCCAATGCGCCTGCAGTCCTTGATGGTGAGGTAGCCGCTCTGATAGAGCACGGGCAGCGGGTCGTCGAAGTTTTCGAAAGGCAGGTCGAAGGCTGTTTCCGACAGACGGATGCCATCAAGTTCGGCAGCATTCACAGGTGGCATCTGGGCCAGCATGTCGATGAGGGCACCGCTGGTGCCACGGTCGAACCAATAGCTGCCAACTTGTCGGGAATACAGTGCATTGACCAGACTGAAGGGATTGTACATATCAATAAGTCCTTCACTAAAATGATAGCCGTCGTACATCTCTTTCAGTTCTGCCATCTGTTCTTCATAGCTGATGCTTCCTGTCTCGGCCAGCATCTCGATGTCGGAGCGCAGTTGGGTGGTCAGCTCTTCCTCGCTGATACCGCAGAGGGTCTCGTATGCCGGCTGCATGGAGATGTTGTTCAGGTTGTTGAGCTTGCTGAACACGCCCATCTGCGAGAACTTCGATATGCCAGTGATGAACACGAACTGCAGGTGGTCGTCAAGGCTCTTCAGCGGCGCGAACACATCCTGGAAGCGCTCGCGGACGGCAGCCTGCTTCTCGGCATCGCCAAGGCTGTGGAGCATCATGTTATCATACTCGTCGCAGAGCACCACTACGCGCTTGCCTGTCTGCTCGTGAGCAGTCCGGATGATGCTGACCATACGCGGACTGGTGCTGGCGCCGTCGGCTGTAAGGCCGTACTGTTTCTCATAGTCAGCCAGTGTTCTGTCAATATACTCGTCCAGTTTCGCTAACGACGTGAGGTTGTTGGCGCTGAAGTCAAAGCGCAGCACGGGGTACTTCTCCCATTTCCAATCGGTGGTGGCGATGAACAGCTGCGGCTGCTCGATGCCCTGCTCGGTGGTGAATGCCTCGAACAGGTCGCGGCGCCCCTCAAAGACGGCTGCCAGCGTCGAGAGGAGCAACGACTTGCCGAACCGGCGCGGACGGCTGAGGAAGTAGGGTTTGCCCTCGGTAATCATCTTGTAGATGAGCGGGGTTTTGTCGATGTAGATGTATCCACCTTGGCGGAGGCTCTCAA
>JAEEGL013524133.1_pt1 | contig 26355 bp, 19 predicted proteins | sample 9134231 | NCBI WGS metagenome assembly JAEEGL01 (sample SAMN16246548, study PRJNA631951) | gut metagenome | biome: gut microbiome; feature: rumen; material: fiber-attached | host: Bos | place: Iran: Karaj | collected 2018-10
ATCGGAGAAAGCTCAGTCCGTAATGAAGCCTCTTATGAAGTATGTTGATGTACTTATTGCCAACGAGGAAGATTCCGAGAAAGTTCTCGGCCTTAAATATGAAGGAAACGATGTTGAAAGCGCAGAACTAAAAAGGGAAGGCTATGTGTGGACGGCTTCCAGAATCCATGAACTCTATGGATGTAAGTTCATTGCCACTACATTAAGAAAAAGTTTCTCGGCAAGCAGAAACGGATGGAGCGCCATGCTCTATGACGGTGAAAACGGCAAAGAATACTTCTCTGATGAGTATGACATCCAGATCATCGACCGCGTAGGAGGTGGAGACAGCTTCGCCGGCGGTCTCATCTATGCTCTTACTCAGAAGATGGAATGTCAGGACGCCATAAACTTCGCTGTTGCTGCCAGCTGCCTGAAGCACACTATGGAAGGTGACTACAACCGCACAACTGTAGCAGACGTGAAGAACCTTCTTAAGAGCGGCGGGAACGGAAGAGTAATAAGATAAAAAATATATAAAAATTGACCGGATCAAAATGATCCGGCCGTTTTTCAATTGTCCATAAGAGTTTGTTTCTTTGAAGAGCTCATGTAATCATCGATATGTAGGTCAGTGTTCTTTTTGTTGACCAGGGTACCGTTGCCTTTGATGCAGCCCCCTTCACAGATCATCCCCTCGATGAAGTTGCCGTTTAGCTTACCGGCTTTGGCTCTCAAAAGGGCTGCACGGCATTCGTTAACGCCATTTGCTATGACAGGCTTAAACTCGAAATCCGTATAACCCAGTTCTTTGACGGCCTCAGCGATGGCATTGGTTACTCCGCCGGACTTTGCAAAACCACGTCCGTATGGAGAAGCGTCCTGCACATCCATAGCTTCCATGGAAGCTATCTCGATATCCTTACTGTCAAGTAGTGCCATGAGTTCAAGGAAGGTAAGAACCTTGTCAATATATTCTTTAGCGTTATCTGTCTTGCATTCGTATTTTTTTGCTATGCAGGGACCGATAAAGAAAATCTTTGAATCAGGATATTCCTTTTTAATGGCACGACCTGTAAGTGCCATGGGTGAAGGGGTAGTAGATACATGTTCTCTGAGTTCAGGGAATTCGACATTGACGTATTCGACAAAGGCCGGACAGCAAGAACTGGTGAGGAACCCTTTTTCTTTTAGTTCGCGGGCTTCCGTAAGGGCTGTTTCATCAGCTCCCATGGCTACTTCATATACTCCGTCAAAACCAAGAGCTTTGATGGCAGAGAATACCTGTCCAACGGTAGTTCCGGGGAACTGAACGGCTACGGCTGGAGCTACAACGGCAAAGATTTTTTCGTTTTCATCTTTGTTCTTTATGGCATCTACGACTTTCATGATGCCGGATATATCGTTGACAGCTCCAAAGGGACATTCATATACGCAAGCTCCGCATACGAGACACTTCTCCTGATCGATGCTGGCGGCACCTTCATTATCCATTGTGATGGCTCCTGTAGGGCAGACCCTTTCACAGGGACGTCTCATATTGATGATGGCATGATACTTACATGCATTTGCACAGCGCCCGCACTCGATGCAGCGTTCCTTATCTATATGCGCGTACCCACGCTCATCGATACCGATAGCGTTTTTGGGGCAGGATTCCTTGCAGTTATGAGCGACGCAGCCTCTGCAAAGGTCGGTGATCATATGTCCTGACTTAGGACACTCGTCACAGGCGATGGAAACCACCTGAATGGTATCCTTTGATCCGTGGAATTCACCAAGACCTATTCTCATACGCTCCGCAATTATGGCGCGGTCCTTATATATACAGCAGCTCATGGGCGGTTCGCCTTTTCTGGCTACTACGTTGGATATTTCATTAAAGGCAGTGAAAGCATCATGTCCCTCCCAGGCATGTCTGGCCATTTCGCGGAGTACCTGATATCTTATGACTTCAACTCTGTTATCAAAAATTCTCTGTTCCATATATACTCACCTAAATAAAATTATGCATTTATAGCTTCGCAAAAAATGATGCGAAGGGGTAAAAGCACAAATGAATATTATCATTGAATAATGTAAAACTCAAGGGATATTTAAGGATTTTTCTTAAAATACCACTTAACAGAAGCATTAATATTTGTTATAATTTATTAGTTATGTTTGGACTATCATTTTTTGTGACAAGTTTAGCCTTAGGCGTGGGTCTTGCTATGGATGCTTTCAGCGTATCCATTGCGGATGGTTTAAGAGAGCCCGAGATGTCAGGCATGAAGAAATCTCTTATTGCTGGTATCTTTGGTTTGTTTCAGTTCATGATGCCTGTGATAGGATGGTTTTTTGTTCATGAACTGGTAAGCCTTATTAACGTACTTACGAAGTTCACTCCGTGGATATCCCTGGTACTCTTGGTTTATCTGGGCATAAATATGATCCGTGAGAAGGACGATGAATCTTCTGAAGGCCTTTCAAAGAAGATAGGAGCGGGGGAACTGATCGTTCAGGGAATCGCCACTTCCATAGACGCCCTGTCAGTTGGTTTTACCATCGCAGATCACACGGCTTCTATGGCATTGATATCCGGGCTTATCATAGGAATCACGACCTTTATACTTTGTATGATTGCCCTTAACATCGGGCATCTCGTTAAAGGTAAACTTAAGGTAAGAGAGACAACGATCGGCGGTATAATTTTGATCATAATCGGCATCAAAGTCTTTGTTGATGGCGTTATATTATAAAGGAGCTTATCATGCAGAAGAATTTAGCAAAAACTTACGATCCTAAGGATTTCGAAGATCGTATCTACAAGACATGGGAAGAGGAGGGCTGCTTCAGAGCGGAGATCAATCCGGACAAGAAGCCTTTCACCATAGTAATGCCTCCTCCGAACATCACAGGACAGCTTCATATGGGACATGCCCTGGACCATACTCTTCAGGACGGACTTACCAGATATAAGAGGATGCAGGGATACGAAGCCCTTTGGGTACCTGGTTCCGACCATGCTTCCATCGCTACAGAAGTAAAGGTAGTTCAAAGCATTCGAGAAGAAGAAGGCCTTGAAAAGGAAGACCTCGGTCGTGAAGAATTCCTCAAGCGTGCCTGGGCATGGAAGAAAGAATACGGTGGACGAATCACACGCCAGTGCCGTAAACTCGGAGATTCCTGCGACTGGTCCAGAGAGAGATTCACCATGGACGAAGGCTGCAATAAAGCTGTTAAAGAAGCCTTTATCAGATTGTACGAAAAAGGCCTTATTTACAGAGGAAACCGTCTCATCAACTGGTGTCCTGTCTGCGGAACTTCTTTATCTGACGCAGAGGTAGAACATAACGATAAGGACGGTAACTATTGGTATTTCAAATATCCTGCAGTTGACGGATCTTTTGATGGCATCATTATAGCCACATCTCGTCCTGAGACCATGTTCAGCGATGAAGCCATCGCCGTTCAGGGAGAAGACCCGAGATATAAGGATATCATCGGCAAGAAAGTTTATCTGCCCCTTGTAAATAAAGAGATACCCATCATTGCAGACCCTTATCCCGATCCTGAAAAGGGTACTGGTGCCGTAAAGATCACACCTGCCCACGACTTCAATGACTTTGAGGTTGGACAGAGACACGATCTGCCTTGCGTAAGTTGCATCAACCCTGACGCTACCATGAATAAACTCGCCGGTAAGTATGAGGGAATGGATCGCTATGAGTGCCGTAAGGCATGGGTAAAGGATCTTGAAGAAGCAGGGTATCTAGTTAAGATCGAAAAGATGGTCATCCCTGAAGGCGAATGCTACAGATGTCATTCAGCCATTGAACCCATGCTCTCAGATCAGTGGTTCGTAGCTATGGAAGAACTGGCTAAACCGGCTATCGAAGCCGTTAAGAACGGAACTTCCAGATTCGTTCCTGAAAGATTTGACAAAACATATTATCACTGGCTTGAAGGCATTAAGGACTGGTGTATTTCCCGTCAGCTCTGGTGGGGTCACAGAATCCCTGCCTATTACTGCGATGACTGCGGCGAACTCATCGTTTCCCGTGAGGACGTGACTGTTTGCCCTAAATGCGGTTCCAAGCATATAAGACAGGATGAAGACGTACTTGATACTTGGTTCTCATCAGCTCTCTGGCCGTTCTCAGTATTCGGATGGCCTGATAAGACACCTGATCTTGACTATTTCTATCCGACGACAACGATGATCACCGGCTATGACATCATCTTCTTCTGGGTAGTAAGAATGATGTTCTCCGGCCTCGAATACATGGGAGAAGTTCCTTTCTATGATATCTACATTCACGGCCTCGTAAGAGATGCTCAGGGACGTAAGATGTCAAAATCATTAGGAAATGGAATCGATCCTCTTGAGATGATCGATAAGTATGGAGCTGACGCTCTCAGATTCATGCTCATGACGGGTATAAGCCCCGGTAATGACATGAGATTCCAGACGGAGAAGATCGAAGCCGCAAGAAACTTTGCCAACAAGCTTTGGAATGCTTCCAGATTCGTTATCATGAACATTCAGGACGAAGACGGAAACTTCAAGGAAATGGCTAAATGTTGTTCTGACTGCTGTGGCAAGGTTTGCGCCAACACCACGAACTTCGAGAATATTCCTCTTAAGAATGAGGATAAATGGATGCTCAAAAAGATCAACGATGCCATTGAGTATATGAACAATGCAATGGACAGATATGACATGGCTCTTGCAGGACAGAGAGTATACGACCTTATCTGGAATGAATACTGTGACTGGTATATCGAACTTGTAAAGCCAAGACTCTGGTCTGATGACGAAGAGGATAAGAAGGTAGTAAGATTTACCCTTATTATGTGCTTAAAGAATATGCTTAAACTTCTTCATCCCTTCATGCCTTTTATCACCGAAGAAATCTGGGGATTCCTGCCTCACGGTGAGGATGAACCCAAGTATCTGATTAAAGCTTCTTGGCCTGAGACGAGTATAAACTACATCTATCCTGAAGCAGAGAGAACTCTCGAGATGTCCATGGATGCCATCAAGGCCTTAAGAAACATCAAGGCAGAAAAGGGAGTAGTACCTTCAAAGAAGATTAAGGTAACCGTTCTTTCTGACGGTGAACGCGCAAAATATATCCTCGCAGGAGAACCTTATCTCGTAAGTCTTGGAAACATCTCCGAACTTACATATACCGACAACAAGGCTGATATACCTTCAGATGCTGTTTCATCTGTAATTGACGGCGCTGAGATATACGTTCCTTTGGATGAACTTGTTGACTATAAAGAAGAGTTCGAGAGACTCACCAAGGAGAAGAAGAGACTTGAGGGAGAAGTAAAGCGTTCCAACGGAATGCTTAATAACCCTGGCTTTGTATCCAAGGCACCAGAGGTCAAAATTCAGGCTGAGAGGGACAAACTGGTCAAGTATGAGGAAATGCTTGAAAAGGTAACAAAGCAGCTTGAAAACGTAAGTGAAAAGCTTAAATAATATTTATGAAAGTGAAGGCGCAAGAAACTCGGATTTAAGTTTTTTGCGCCTGTAAAAATACTATGGACGCAATTTCAAAGATTCATGAATTCGAAAAATTCGGAAGCATCCTCGGTCTTGAGAGGATGACTTCACTTATGAGAGAACTCGGTGATCCTCAGAACGATCTGAAATGCATACATGTGGCGGGCACCAATGGCAAAGGATCGGTCTGCAAGTATATTTATGAGATCCTTGAGGCTCAAGGTTACAAGACCGGACTTTATACTTCTCCGTTTCTTGAAGTCTTTAATGAGAGGATCGAACTTGACCACAAGTTTATATCCGATGAAGATCTTGAGACTTATACGGACAGGGTCCTTGAAAAGGTAAAAGTGATTACTGACAGGGGAGAGGATTCTCCTACAGAATTTGAAGTAATCACTGCCGTGGCTTTCCTGTATTTTAAGGAAAAAATGGCTGATTATGTCGTTCTCGAAGTCGGTCTCGGCGGTATAGGAGATTCCACAAATATAATAAAGGAACCTGAGGTCAGCGTTATTACGTCTATATCGTTCGATCATACAGACAGACTGGGAAATACCCTTAGAGAAATTGCAGGAAATAAAGCTGGTATCATTAAGCACGGATGCCCTGTGGTAACTTCTGCAAGAGCCGATGAAGCCCTTGAAGTCATAAGAGAGCGTTCTTTGGAAGAAGACGCTGAATTATATGAAACAGCTGACACAAAGGCTGAAATCGTTTCTGAGAGCCTTACAGGCACAGTATTTGACGTAACTCTGGGAGCCAGATATATCGGACTGGAAATATCCATGATAGGGGAGCATCAGATAGAAAACGCCGTCTGTGCTCTAAAGGCAATCGAAGTGCTTCAGGATGAAAGAGAAATCGAAATCAGTATAGATGCCATATATGAGGGACTAAAGAAAGGCAGACAGATAGGCCGCTTTGAAGTAATGAGCCGGGATCCCTTAATAATAATAGACGGGGCACATAATCCGGACGGAGCAAGGACCTTAAGGGAAGGCTATGAGAAACTTCTTAAGGACAAAAGATTACTCATGCTCATCGGAATGCTTAAGGATAAGGACACGGAGCATATAATCGGAGAATTCAGAAAGATAACTTCTGATTTCATTGTAACGGAACCTGAAAATCCAAGAAAGATGAGCGCGGACGAATTGAAAGAACTACTTGAAAAAACAGGAGCTGAAGCTATATATTTTAGCGATAACAGTGAAGCACTTTCAAAAGCTCTCGATAGGATAGGGGATTATGACGGGTTGCTTTGCGCAGGATCCCTCTATCTCATAGGGAAACTGAGAACTTTGATTAGAAACTATTTGAACGCTTAAATTTTTTGCATAATTGACATAAATGAATTACAGTAAACTATTACAAACAGTACTTGATATAGCTGAAGAGATGCTGGTGGCAGGAGCCGAAGTCAACAGAGTAGAGGACAGCATTGAAAGAATGATGTCTTCCTATGGATGTCCTTTTGACAGAGTTAACGCCTTTATTACTACTACCAACATTCAGGTCACCTTTGAGGATCCTGACGGCAATATCATTACTCAGATAAGAAGGGTAAAGCGCAGCGATACTAATTTTGACAGACTTGACTACCTGAATGACCTTTCCAGATATATCTGTTCGAACACTCCGGATCTTCCTGAAATGCGTGAAAAGTATCTGGGAGTTATGTCCAGACCATATAACCCGCCGATTGTCAAATATTTGAGCGGCGTTATGGTGGCGGGCGGTTTCGCGGTGTTTTTCGGCGGCTCGTTTTTTGACGGATTCATATCAGCCTTAGCCAGCATTCTCATAATATTTCTTATGGGTTACTTCAAAAAATTCAATATCAATCAGATGGCTATTATTTTCATGACTTCCATCATTTCCGGCATAGCGTCTGTACTGCTGTGTTCACTGGGACTGGCTAATCTGGATAAGGTATTGATAGGTGAAATAATGCTCATGATACCCGGTATAGCCTTGACGAATGCTGTCAGAGACATGCTTCTAGGAGATATCGCTACAGGTCTTTTAAGGCTGGCGAATGCGCTTCTTATAGCAGGTGCCATTGCTCTCGGCTTTGCGACTCCGCTGGCATTCATGAAGGGACTTTCATACTTATCACTTATCAAGATACATGTTCCTTTCATTATTGTTCCCATAAGAAAAGGAATTGCGGCATGGATAATACAGATAGTGACGGCTTTTATAGGATGCATAGGGTTTGCTATGCTATTCAACATGAAAAAGCGCCAGGTTATATATTCAGGTATAGGCGGGGCAGCAGCCTGGGCTATATATCTTTTGCTTACGGAGTTTTTTGGAGGACTGTTCCTTCCTACGCTGGTCGCCTCTGTATTCGTAGGAGTCTATTCTGAAGTAATGGCCAAGATAAATAAAGCGCCGGCAACCATATTCTTCACTTCGGTAGCGATAGCGCTCATTCCGGGAGCATCACTGTATTATGCGATGGACAGCGTTATGGACAGGAACATCGAAGCTGCTGCATATAATGCTAACAACGCGCTTACCATAGCTCTTGCCATATCTATGGGTATTGTCCTTGTGACGCTGATAAATAAATTCAAAAATGAGCTTAAGAAAAGAAGCTGAGGTCAGACATGTTTAGATTTATTTTAAAGGAAACGGATGAATATGACAGATTGGTGGAATTCATGGAGCCCTTTGGTCTTGAATTCGGAAACGATGAAAGGATGGGTACAGAGATCATCAAATGCTGGAAAGTAGTGCAGGAACCCGATTATCTGGTAGGAGGCGTAATGCTGGGCTTGCGAAAGGGAGAGTACTATGTAAACGGCATCGCTGTCGATACGCCCATGAGAAGGACGGGTATCGGCAAAATCATGATGAAGAAACTGATCGATGAAGTCAAAAACAGAGGAGGAAAACGTATTTATCTCGTAGCCAAGGTCCCGGAGTTTTTTGCTTCTCTTGGATTTGAAAGAGTACCATGGGAAGAGGTTTCTGAGATATCAGGATGTCCCTTCTGTGAGCAGATGGATGTGAGCTGTTTCCCTGTAGCAATGAAGATGGAATTATAAAAAAGAGCCGCATGTCGCGGCTCAGTTTTATTTTACAAACTTATATTCGGGATCGAGGGTCTTGATGATTTCTATGGCCTTATCAATCTCTTCGCGGTCTTCTCTTATCTTGTCAGCATATTTATCGTAAGGGCAGATAAGAGGGCGCTTCATAAAGGGCACCTCGTAACCTCTGGATGTTAAAGCCAGATGAGATGAGATCAAGCTGTTTCCGACTTTGATGAAGTCACTTATGTGATTTACGGTGTCGGCTGCATTTTTTGCGCTTGATTCATCAGATTTCTGTGAGAGTCTGTACATGGATGCCACCAGGTCAGGCGCATAATTGCAGGCTCCGGCAATCATGGCCTTCACGCCGATGGAATTGAAATAGGTCCAGTCTTTGGTTGAACCGGAGATATATTCAAACTCTATTCCTTCGGCATCTCTGAAATCTTTAATGGCATTGGCAAGTTCTCTGTTAAGGGATGAATCCTTCATGGCGCAGACACCGACAGAAGCAAATTTTCTGACCAGTTCGATATCTATGACCTTTGAAGTAAGGGAAGGGTTGTTATATGCGAATACGGGCATGCTGCCTGCTGCTTTAACGATATCGCTGTAATACCCAACCAGTTCATCATCTCTGTACTTTAAGGTGTATGGATTGACAGCGCTTACTGCATCAAGATCAAGATCACGGGCAGCTTCTGTTAGATATACGGATGATGCTGTGTCATTGGCCCCGACATGGGCAACGACAAAAGTTCCTGGATGTTTATCGGATATTTTTTTCGCCATTTCATAGACTCTTACACGATCGTGATTGTCCATCAGATATCCTGAACCATAGGTTCCGGTAACGAAAAGACCGTTCACTCCGTTATCAAGAACCCAGTTAAGATGCCACCTCTGGTAATCTTCATCTATTTTACCGTCCTTATCGAAAAAGGTAAGGGCAGGTACTAAAGCTCCTTTTATTTTCATGGTTTTCCTCCTTAGTGAAAGTACTAAAAGATTGTAACACAAATGGAGCAAAAAACCAAGTTCTCAAAATATATTATTGAATTGCTTTTATTATGTATAAATCTTGATTTTTTAATTCGTATAAGATATATTTATTTTATAGTGGGGTAGTAAGGGCTTGGGTATTAGTCAGTACAAATTTTTAAAATATTTATATGAAAGGGCAAGGTTTAAATCATGTACGACAAGTATAACATTGAAAACTATGAACTTATCATGAAGTCTTCTCCTACAGTTGGAGAACTCATCTAGAAAGAATTCGAAAGACAGAGCAACAACGTAGAGCTCATCGCTTCTGAGAACTACTGCTCCGATGCTGTAATGGCAGCCTGCGGAAGCTGTCTCGTATGGAAGTATGCTGAAGGTTATCCTGCAGCACCCGTTGAGAGATATTCCGGAAACAAGGGCAGATATTATGGCGGTACAGAATTCGTAGACCAGATCGAAGAGTATTGCTGCAACGTATGGAGAAAGGTATTCAATACTGATTATCACGTTAACGTTCAGCCTCACTCAGGTTCACAGGCTAATTTCGCCGCTTACAAATCTGTACTTGAACCGGGCGATACGATTTTAAGCTTTGACCTTGATCACGGCGGACACCTTACTCACGGTTCCAGCGTAAACTTCTCCGGTAAACTCTACAATATGGTATTCTATGATGTAGACGAAAACGGATACATCGATATGGAAAACGTAAGAAAGCTTGCACATGAATGCCAGCCTAAGCTGATCCTTGCAGGCGCATCCGCTTATTCCAGAATCCTTGACTTCGAAACCTTCGGCGAAATCGCTAAGGAAGTAGGCGCATATTTCATGGTAGATATGGCTCATATCGCCGGCCTCGTTGCAGGCGGAGTTCATCCTTCACCCTTTGGAATTGCAGATATCATCACAACTACTACTCACAAGACCTTAAGAGGACCCAGAGGCGGCCTTATCTTTGCAAAGAAAGAACTTGCGAAGAAGGTAGACTCCGCTGTATTCCCTTATGCACAGGGTGGCCCTCTTGAACATATCATCGCAGCTAAGGCAGTATGCGCTGAAGAAGCATTAAGACCTGAATTCAAGGACTATGCTAAGAAGGTAGTTGAAAACTGCGCAGCACTTTGCGACGAATTCCTTAAACTCGGATACAAGGTAGTAACCGGCGGTACAGACAACCATCTCATTCTTCTTGATCTTTCCGATGAACCTTTCAGCGGCAAACAGCTTCAGGAGAAATGCGATGCTAACGGCATCACACTCAACAAGAACTGCGTACCTAATGAAAAGCGTTCACCTATGCAGACATCCGGAGTAAGAATCGGAACCGCTGCTATGACTACAAGGGGCTTCGAAGCAGAAGATTTCAGAGCTGTAGTAAGAAGAATCGACGCTCTTATCAAAGAACTCAGAGAAGAGTGCAAAGAAGCGTAAGCGTCTTATTCTCAGCATGAGCCGCTTGCGCTCAGTACCGACGCTGCGGAAGCTCATGCTTGAGAATAACCCAGTTACTCTACTGTTTTAGGAGAAATAGGTATGGTAATTTTCTACAGGATCGTGGCAATGCTTGGTGGCCTTGCCATGTTCCTTTATGGAATGAGAATAATGGGCGACGGACTTAAGTCCAGCTCAGGCGGAGCTATGAAGACGGCTCTCGCTAACGTCACCAACAAACCCTTTCTGGGATTCCTTCTGGGAATGTTGGTTACCTGTGTTATTCAGAGTTCGACCGCATGTATAGTTCTTACGGTAGGTCTTGTCGGAGCAGGATTCCTCAGTTTCAGGCAATCCATAGGTATCGTCCTTGGAGCTAACGTTGGAACGGCGATAACTGCTCAGGTCATCAGACTTATGGACTTGAAATCAGCTGAAGACAGCATACTTTACTTCTTCAAAGCTGATAATCTGGCTCCTTTAGCCCTTGTTATAGGTATAGGGCTTATAATGTTCTCCAAGAGGGGATCCCATAAGAATCTGGGTAATATTGCCTGTGGCTTTGGCGTTCTTTTTATGGGCCTGATCTATATGTCCGCAGCTGTCAGCAATTTCTCTGACAGTTTATCCGGACTTCTGGTTTCCTTTGAGAACAACTATTTACTGCAATTTGCATCTGGCGTAGGTGTAACCGCCATCATCCAGTCATCATCTGCTGTAGTTGGTATCATCCAGTCCATAGCATCTTCGATGGGCGTTACCTTCAGCGGCATATTCGCCGTAATAATTGGCGTAAATATTGGTGATTGTATCACTACTTATATAGTGAGCAGGATAGGAGCCAATGCGGAGCAGAAGAGAACTGCGACTGTGCACGTTATCTATAACGTATTTGCAGCAGCCCTTATAATTATCTGTGTATTTGTCTTAAGAATTACTGGAGTTATAAGCGATGAACTCTGGACCATGTCCCTTGATTCCGGCGGTGTAGCTAATATCCACGGTATTTTCAGACTTGTTCCTGCAGTTTTACTTCTTCCTCTTTCAGGAGTATTTGCAAGAATATCTGAGAAAATCATACCTGACACGCCGAAAGAACAGGAGGATATCGAAATCGAAGCAGCGCTTTCTGAACTCGACCCTCGTCTTATAACTTCTCCTGTACTTGCTCTTTCACAGGTTTCACATCTCATAGGACACATGGCGGATATTGCTTCGCATAACTATGATGCCTGTGTAAGACAGATCTACGATTATGAACTTGAACGTGACAACAGGATCGATCAAAGGGAAATAATTCTGGATAGGGTAATAGACCAGGCAAATCAATACGTTGTTTCCATCTCGCCTTATGTAAAGCGTGACAGGGACAACAGAAACCAGAATTTCCAGATAAAGGCTCTGATCTGTTTCGAGCGTATCGGTGACCTTGCCGTAAACATCAAGGATGCGGTCAAAGGCCTGAGGGAAAACAATATAACCCTGACAGATTATGCTAAGGCAGAATTAAGGCTTGCCATTGACGCCATATACGAGATTCTCGATATGACTGTAAAGGCATATAAAGAAAACGATAATTCACTTGCCAAAAAGATCGAGCCCATGGAAGAGGTAATCGATGATCTTGTAGATGACCTTAATTCAAGACACGTCTACAGGATGATGAGAAATATCTGTGAGCCTGTAGCCGGTATACGTTATCAGAGCATCCTGCAGAATCTGGAACATATATCTGACCAGTGTTCAGACCTGGCTATTTATATAATCGAGCTTACGGATATTGACGTAATAGGTAAGGAGCACGATTATATCCATAATCTGCACCACACAGATAATCCGGAATACCAGAAACTGTTCAGAGAGAATTATCAGAGATTCTTTACAAAACTGGAAAGTCTTCCGTTTACCAAGGAGGGACTTCCCAAATAAACCCTTGAAAATCCATGAAACGCCCCTTCGGAAGGGGCGTTTTTGTATCTTGTGTGAAGATTAGCAAAAAAACACAACAAACTGTGTAGAAAAAGGGATTTTGTAGTGGATTTTTAATACAATTTGTGGTATGCTTGATTATGTATATATATGTCCTGAAACAAGAGGTAGTGTTATGAGAATTTTACTGGATGGAATGGGCGGCGATAATGCTCCAAAAGCAGTTTGCGAGGGAGCAGTTATGGCTGCAAAAGAATTTGACCATGAAATAATTATTATTGGAGATACTGATAAAATCAATGAGGCGCTTAAGGATGTCGCGGGCAGACATATTCCTGAAAATATTTCAGTTTGCCATGCTTCTGAAGTTATAACCAACAATGAAGCCCCGGCTCTTGCCATCAGGAGAAAGAAAGATTCCAGCATTGTAATAGGCATGAACATGCTCAAACACGGCGAAGGAGATATCTTCATTTCCGCAGGTTCCACAGGGGCTCTTCTTGCGGGAGGACTTCTATTGATCGGCAGAATCAAAGGAATCGACAGACCTGCTATTTGTACTATATATCCAATCCTTGGAAAGGAAGCATCTCTTCTCTGCGATGCAGGAGCGAATGCTGAATGTAAGCCTAACAACCTTGTTGATTTCGCAATCATGTCCAGCATATATATGGAGAAGGTACTCGGCAGAGAAAACCCGACGGTAGCACTTGTAAATATCGGAGAAGAAGAAGAGAAAGGCAGCCCTTTAACCAAGGAAACCTATGAACTTCTTAAGAATACGGATCTTAACTTCAAGGGAAATATTGAAGCGAGAGATGTGCCTAAGGGCAGAGCCGATATCATCGTTACCGATGGATTTACCGGAAATATCATTCTCAAGCTTACAGAAGGAATGGCCTGGAATGTATTCAAGACCATCAAGAAGAAATTTACCGATGGCATGCATGCAAGACTCGGTTCGCTTCTTCTGATCGATAAACTTAAGGAACTCAAAAAAGAATTTGACTATTCCGAGTATGGTGGAGCACCTATTCTTGGAATTAAGCGTCCTGTCGTTAAAATGCACGGTTCCTCCAGTGCCAAAGGAGTTAAAAACACTATCCTGAAGGCTGTGTTATTTGCAGAACAGAACGTTATAGAAATAATCGAGGAGTCAATCAGCTAATTTGGAATACAGAGAAATTGAAAAAAGAATAAACTATAGCTTTAAAGACAAGAGCCTGCTTCTTACAGCCATGACCCACAGCTCCTACAGGAGAGAAAATCACGACGTAAGAGAGGACAACGAACGGCTTGAATTCATAGGGGATGCACTTCTTGATGCGGTGATAGGAATCGAGCTATTTAAGAGATGTCCGCATGAATCAGAGGGTAAACTTACCAAGTTAAGATCCCTTATTGTTTGTGAACGTGCCTTGAGCAATGCAGCCCATAAATTAGGTCTGAATTCGTTTTTAAGACTGGGCACGGGCGAACGTCACAGCGGAGGAGAAAACAAGGCTTCAATCCTGGCCGATGCCATGGAAGCGCTCTTTGGGGCGGTATATATAGACGGAGGATACGACAGTGTCAGAAGGACTGTGCTTTATGTACTCAGTGACACCATGGAAGAAGCTCTTAGGGGAAATCTTTTTGCTGACTATAAGTCTGAATTTCAGGAACGTCTCCAAAAGAATGGAAGTCAGCCGGAAATCATATACGTGACGGACTCCGAGGAGGGGCCACCTCATTCGAAGATATTCAGAGTACACGTAGAAGTATCAGGCAAAACATACGGTACCGGCACCGGTAAAACCAAGAAAGAAGCCGGACAGAATGCTGCTAAAGAAGCGCTGGAAAAATTGAGAGGTAGATAATGTATTTTAAAAGAATCGAGATGCACGGGTTTAAATCCTTTGCAGAACCGGTCGTGATAGATTTTCATCCCGGAGTTACATGTATTGTAGGTCCTAACGGCTCCGGAAAATCGAATATAAGTGATGCCATCCGCTGGGTTCTTGGAGAACAGAGTCCCAAGATGCTTCGTGGAGGCAAGATGGAAGAAGTTATCTTTAACGGAACTGCTTCCAGAAAATCCAGAGGTATGGCCGAGGTAACGCTTGTAATAGATAATTCTACAGGAGTACTTCCCATAGACTATAACGAAGTTGCCATTACCAGAAGGATGTATCGGTCCGGTGAATCTGAATACCTCATCAATAATAACCAGTGCAGATTAAGAGATATTCGTGAACTGATCATGGATACCGGCATAGGTGTCGATGGGTATTCTATTATAGGTCAGGGAAAAATACAGAACATCGTAGAAGGCAAACCCGATGAGAGAAGAGAGATCTTCGAAGAGTCTGCCGGTGTTGTTATGTATAAAACCAGAAAGCATGAAGCCGAGAGAAAGATGGCAAATGCCCAGATCAATCTTGACAGAGTAAACGATATCATCGGTGAAATAGAGGGAAGAATAGACGGTCTTAAAGAGGACAGCGAGAAGGCACAGGAAGCCCTTGAATTAAGAGCCATAAAGAGAGACCTGGATATTAATATAACCCTTAGAAACATCGAAAAATATAATGATCAGGAAGAATCCGGCTCCGATGACGTCAAATATCTAAAGGAAAGAATCAATGACCTGGAAGTTGATAAGAACACTCTTGACGTTAATATAAGCGATGCTCGTGAGAGAAACGAAAATCTGCAGACTCTGGGTAATGAAGCGAGGGAAAAACTTTTAAGAAAGGTCAACCAGATAAATGAGATAAAGAATAAGACTCAGCTGGACGATGAAAAGGTAGCTTCCCTTGACAGAGATATAGACAGACTGACTGCGGAAGTCGATGAACTATCTGAAAAACTTGAGAAAGAAATCAATACGAGTGATGAGCAGGAGAACAAAAGATCTGAACTTGAAAAGGATTTTGAAAAAGCCTCCGATAAACTCGCCTCAGCCATAGATGGGTATAACAAGATTCTTTCCCTTTCCATGGATCGACAGAATAAACTCGATGACTATAAGAACAAAATCATGGAGTTTACCAGCAAGGCTTCAGGATTCAGGTCTGAAGCATCTTCTGTAGAAAGCATGAAAGCGACTTTGTTAAAGAGAAAGGAGCAGCTCCTTCGGGACGCCAACGAACTTAAGGACAATTCTCTTGCCATTAACAAAGAGATATTAAAGACGAAAGAAGAAAAAGAAAAGAACGATCAAAAGGGCAGAGAGGTTATGGATCGCGTATCCGTCTATGAGAAGAACATCAATAAGACGGACGCTGATATCAAGTCCATGATGCTCAAGATAGAAGACGTCAAGATCAATCATTCCAAAGTTTCAGCGCGCAAAAAAGCTCTGGAGGAGATGGAATCCAATTATGAGGGATATAACAATTCTGTTAGGTTCATCATGAAGGGAGAAAACCACGGCTTAAGAGGAACGGTCGCTGAACTGATAAACGTACCTAAAGGTTATGAGACGGCCATAGAGATCGCCCTGGGACAGGGCCTCCAGAACATTGTATGTGACAGCGATGCTGATGCTAAGAGAGCCATCGCCAGACTGAAAGAAGCCTCAGCCGGAAGACTGACATTCCTTCCTCTTGGCTCTATCAAAGGTCAAAAAGCTTCTTTGGATAAGGCAATCACTTCTGCAAACGGATATGAAGGACTCGCCTGCGAAATCATCAGTTTTGATGACGAATATAAGAAGATATTCGATTATCTTCTCGGAAGAGTAGTAATTGTTCGTGATCTTGATACAGCTGTCAGATTATCTAAGAGCATAGGACAATCATTAAGATTTGTTACTCTCGAGGGAGAAGTTATTAACGCTAATGGTGCAATTACAGGAGGACGTTTCAAGAATAAGACGGCTAACATTCTTTCCAGAAAGAATGAAATTATCTCATTGGATTCCGAAATAAGGAGACTAGCCAAGGATCAGGATCACTATTCCGAAATCCTTAAGGATGATCAGAATAAACTGGAAACTTTGAGAGCATCCTTAAAGGCTTTGGAAGAGGAACTGAACGTCCTTAAATTAAAAGACGTAGATCTGCAGTCCAGAATAAAGTCTCTGGAAGACAGTATCAGAAATGCAGAAGAAGCCAACGCCAAGAGAGATTCCGAACTGAAGTCCATAGAGGACGAGTTCATGAATACAGAAAACCTCATCAAGCAAGCTTCTGATAACGCAGATAACTGTGAGAAAGAAGTTAAGGATTATGAGGCAAAGTCCGATGAACTTATTACTGAACTGGAAGAAATCCAGGATAAGGTGGCTCTGGCAAATGAAGAGATCACTAACGCAAGGATAGCTAAGACAGATATAGATAACAAACTCGAGGCCCTCGATAATCTCATGTCCATTACCCAGGATAACATCGATGATATTACGGAACAGATCGATGATAAGATGGAGAAGAGGGATCGTATCGAAGAGAAGAAAGAACATCTGATGTTCGGCTCTGAAGATGTGGAAGAGACCTTTAAAGCTCTTAGCAGAGAGAAGGAAGACCTTGATGAATATATCGCAGAAGTCGATTCCAAGAGGAACGAGCTTTTGAAGTCGATTTCTGATATGACTGAACAATATAATGAAGTTGTAGAAAAGTATAATTCCTATATTTCTCAGAAGCAGCAGCAGGAGATCAAGCTTGCAAAAAATGAAGCTCAGCTTGAGACTGCTAAGCAGAAACTTCTTGAAGACTTCGAGATCAGTTATGCTCAGGCTCTGGAACTTAAGAAAGAGAACTTTTCATACACTCCTGCTGTCAAGCAGAGCAGGGAGATCCGCGCAAGGCTTGATGAACTTGGAAATATCAATGTCGGAGCTATTGAAGAATATAAACAAGTATCCGAACGTTATGGCTTCCTTCTTGATCAGAGAAAGGATATCACCGACGCTATGGATGAATTAAAGGCCATAATCGATGATATGGATAAGACTATTAAGTCAAGGTTCAAATCCAACTTCAATGAGGTTGTCAAGAACTTCGAATCGATCTTTAAGGAACTCTTCGGAGGAGGAACTGCAGAACTTACTCTTGATAACGAAAACGATCCACTGGAGTCCGGCATCGAGATCAATGCCCAGCCACCTGGAAAGAAACTGCAAAATATCAATCTGCTTTCCGGTGGTGAAAAGTCAATGACCGCCATAGCACTTATGTTTGCGGTTCTTAAGACCAAGCCAACACCTTTCTGCATACTGGACGAGGTTGAGGCTGCTCTGGACGATGCCAATATAGATAGATTCGCTAATTATCTTAAGAAATTCAGGGATATCCAGTTTGCCGTCGTTACCCATCAGAAAGCTACCATGGAACATGCTGACGTTCTTTACGGAGTGACGATGCCTGAGCAGGGTATTTCTAAGGTGCTTTCCTTAAGACTTGGCGATGAATATGAAATTTAAGCATTAGATTTTTTGCTTATCAAAAAGGAGTAATATGAGCGTTTTTAAAGAGAAAAAAGGTTTCTTCGGCAATCTTGGAGCGAAGATTCATGACACCATCTTTGCAAAGATGGAAGTGGATGAAGACGTTATGGATGAGCTGGAAGAAATATTGATTACATCGGATATAGGAATGGAAACCACCATGAAAATCATGGATAAGATCCGTGAAAAGATATCCACTGACTATATCGTAAAACCTGAAAATGTCAGAAAAGCTCTGTCTAATATCATCAGAGAATGTGTTGATAAGGGGGACAGACAGTTGCTTTCTTCTAAGACGCCTCTTGTAGTACTTATGATCGGTATTAACGGAGGTGGCAAGACAACCACCATAGGAAAACTGGCATACAGACTTAAGGGGCAGGGGAAGTCCGTTATGCTTGCTGCTGCGGATACTTTCAGAGCCGCAGCTTCTGAGCAACTTTCAATATGGGGAGAGAGAAACGGAATTCCAGTCATTAAGCATCAGGAAGGTGCAGATCCTTCAGCTGTCATCTTTGATGCCATTCAGTCCGCAAAGGCAAGGAAGACGGACGTTCTTATCTGCGACACGGCGGGAAGATTGCAAAATAAGAAAAACCTCATGAATGAACTAGAAAAGATGAACAAGGTCATTTCAAGAGAATGGCCTGAAGCTGACAGAGAGACCCTGCTCATTCTGGACGCTACCACTGGCAAGAATGCTATTTCTCAAGCTCAGGAATTTGGAAATGTGGCAGATATAACAGGTATAGTTATTACTAAGCTTGACGGTACGGCCAAAGGCGGTATCGCAATTACAATTTCTGATGAATTTGATATGCCTGTTAAATTCATCGGAACAGGTGAAGGCATTGAAGATCTTGAGGCCTTTGATCCTGTGGAGTTTATCGGAGGATTGTTTGATGAGTAAACCAATCGTTGCCATCGTAGGAAGACCTAACGTAGGCAAAAGTACTTTTTTTAACAGAATTGTAGGTAGAAGGGTTGCTATTGTGGAGGATACTCCCGGTGTAACAAGAGACCGTGTTTATGCCGAAGCCGAGTGGAATTCTATTAAATTCGGCCTCATAGATACGGGTGGTATCGAGCCATCGTCTACAGATATCATTCTTTCACAAATGAGAGAACAGGCACAGATCGCTATGGACCTTGCGGATGTTATAATTTTCATGTGTGACGGAAAAGACGGCCTGACTCATGCTGATAATGAGGTTGCCGATATGTTAAGACGTACCGGTAAGAAAGTCGTTCTTGTTATCAATAAAATCGATAAGCCCACATCGCTTCCTGACTTCTTCTATGACTTTTATGAACTCGGTCTTGGAGAACCTATACCCATTTCTTCGGCTAATATGCTCAATTTCAGCGATGTGCTCGATGAGATAGTTGCAGGTTTCCCCGACGACCTTGAGATGGATGACGAAGACGACATCAAAATCGCCGTAATAGGCAAGCCAAATGTTGGAAAATCATCTCTGATCAATTGCCTTCTTGGTGAAAACCGCGTTATAGTTTCTCCTATTGCAGGAACTACAAGGGATTCCATAGATACGCCCTTTGAGAAGGATGGCGAAAAATATCTTCTGATCGATACTGCCGGTATAAGAAGACAGTCAAGAATCAATGATGATATTGAGAAATATTCTGTCATCCGCGCCGTGGCAGCCATCGAAAGATGTGACGTTTGCGTCCTTATGATAGATGGGGTAGAAGGCCTTTCAGAACAGGATAAGAAGATTGCAGGAATAGCTCATGAAGCCGGAAAAGGCATAGTGCTCGTAGTAAACAAGTGGGATCTGGTACCAAAAGAAACCAATACCATGAGAGACTTCAAGCGTTTGCTTGAAGCAGATCTTCAGTTTATGAGCTATGCTCCGATCCTCTTCATCTCCGTCATGAAAAAGCAGAGAGTTAACCAGGTTATAGAAACCTGCAAGACTGTAGCTGAAAACAGAGCATTAAGAGTTCCTACAAGTCAGCTGAATGCTCTTATTCAGGATGCAGTTCTTATGAAGCAGCCTCCATCAGATAAGGGTAAGAGACTTAAGATCTACTACGGTTCGCAGATAGGAGTCAAACCTCCGCTTTTCAGTTTCCAGATCAACAAAAGGGATCTCATGCACTTCTCTTATTCAAGGTATATTGAGAATCGCATAAGAGAGAGCTTCGGATTTGAGGGCACCTCAATCAAGTTCATATTCAGAGAAAAAGGCGAAAGGGATGAGTTCGTTGGTTAAGATCATCATTACAGTCGTAATTTCATATTTAATCGGAAGCATATCACCCGCTATCCTTTTAGGCAAGGCGAAGGGTATAGATATCAAAAAAGAGGGAAGCGGCAATGCCGGAACCACCAATGTGCTTAGAGTAATGGGGGGAAAAGCTGCTGCCATAACTCTGGTGATAGACATTCTGAAAGGATTCCTTCCTGTAATCATTTTCGGCTGGATATTTGGGAACCCAGTCTATGGTTATATGGCATGTATAGCGGCTTTCATCGGTCACGTATTTCCGATATATTACGGATTTAAGGGAGGAAAGGGTGTAGCTGTTGCATTCGGAGGTCTTCTTGGAGTCAAATCAGTTCTTGCCATAGCCTGTCTTCTTACAGTAGTTATAGTTACACTTATAACCAAGAGGATGTCAGCAGGTTCCATTGCAGGAGCTTTAGCTGCCATAGTTTTTTCCCTGATACTGATCAAGCCGTTTTTCTTCTATGTCCTTGTTATGGCACTCCTGATAATCTTCATGCATAGAGGAAACATCAAGAGGCTTATCGCTCACGAGGAACCACCTCTGTCATTTTTGGACAAGAAAAAGAAAGAGGACAAATAATGAAAATATCTGTTATAGGTTCCGGAAGTTTTGGAACCGCTTTAAGTATTTTACTTGTTAACAAAGGTCATGATGTTACCATCTATGGGCGAAACAAAGCTCAGATGGACATGATCAGGGCTACAAAAGGAAATCATAAATATTTACCGGGCGTGATCCTTCCGGATGGTTTAAAATGCACATCTGATTTAAACGAGGCAGTATCAGACTGTGAATTGGCTGTCATGTCAGTACCTGCTCAGAGTCTCAGATCTGTTCTGAAAGAAATCGTTCAGATTCGTTCGTATTTGCCTATGGTAAATGTAGCAAAAGGACTGGAAATCGGCAGTTTAAAACGCATGTCGGAAATTGCTTCTGAATATTTTCCCAATATACCTTTTGCCTGTCTCTCAGGCCCTTCACATGCAGAAGAAGTGGCAAGAAATCTTCCTACAACCGTGTGTGTAGCCTCCGACGATATGGATTTCGCACTTCTGGTTCAGAGTGTTTTCATGGATGAAAGTTTCAGAGTATATACCAATTCGGATCTCGTAGGAGTAGAACTTGGCGGAGCCATTAAGAACGTCATAGCCCTTTGCTGCGGTATATCAGACGGTCTTGGTCTGGGTGACAACGCCAAAGCTGCGCTTATCACAAGAGGTATTGCCGAGATGACAAGACTCGGTATTGCCATGGGAGGCAAGCCTGAGACCTTCGCAGGGTTAAGTGGTATAGGTGATCTGGTGGTTACCTGTACTTCAATGCATTCCAGAAACCGCAGATTCGGCATCCTTCTGGGGCAGGGCACCCCCATTAAAGAAGCCCTTGATAAGATTGGCATGGTCGTAGAGGGTTATACTACACAGGAGGCAGCCAATGAACTGGCTCTGAAATATAACGTGGAAATGCCTATTACATTTACTTTACATAAACTCCTGTCAGGAGAGGCCGATGCTGAGGAGTGCATTGGACTGCTGATGGGCAGGAAAGGAAAACATGAATAAAACTTTTTATATACAAACCTTTGGGTGTCAGATGAACGAACATGATTCTGAAATCATGGCCGGCATGCTGATAGAGAAAGGCTATACTCCCGTAAAAGAACGAAAAGAAGCAGATATCGTCATTTTCAACACCTGCAGCATAAGAGATAATGCGGACAAAAGATTTTTTGGCACTCTCGGACAGCTCAAAAAAAGAAAAAAAGCTTTGGGAGATGACTTTATTGTATGTGTCTCAGGCTGTATGATGCAGCAAAAACACATTACTGATACCATTAAAGCGAAATATCCATGGGTAGATATTATTTTCGGAACTCATAATATACATGAGCTGCCGGAACTTATCGATCGCAGAATAGAGACCAAAGATAAGCAGATGAGCATCTGGCAGGAGGGTGGCAGCATAGTGGAAGGCCTTCCTTCAGAAAGGCTCTTTAAACACAAAGCTTATGTGAATATTACCTTTGGCTGCAATAATTTTTGCACATACTGCATAGTTCCATATACGAGAGGCCGTGAAAGGTCAAGATGCCCTGAAGATATCATAAAAGAGATAAAATGGCTCGCCGAAGACGGAGTTAAGGAAGTTATGCTTCTTGGCCAGAACGTTAACAGTTACCGCGGAGAAGGTAAGGACAAGACCTGGGATTTCTCAGATCTTATCCGGGCCGTGAACGATATAGACGGCATAGAAAGAATAAGATTCATGACATCTCACCCTAAGGATCTTTCGGATAAACTTATCGATTGTTTCAGGGACTGCAAAAAACTTTGTCACTATTTCCATCTTCCCGTTCAGTCAGGGAGTTCTGAAATCCTTAAGAGAATGAACAGACGCTATGACAGGGAAAGATACCTGGAACTGATAAAGAAACTGAGAGAAGTCAATCCTGATATGGCAATTTCGACGGATATAATCGTCGGATTCCCTGGAGAAACAGAAGAAGACTTTATGGATACTCTAAATCTTTGCGATGAAGTGGGTTTTGATTCAGCCTTTACGTTTCTTTATTCCATGAGAAAGGGCACTCCTGCTGCTGAAGCAAAGGATCAGATACCCGAGGATATCAAACATAAAAGATTCGACAGGCTGTGCGATTCCATAAATGTCGTTTCAAAAGATAAAAACGCTCAGTACGTTGGACGTACGGTCGACGTTCTTTGCGACGGACCATCCAGAAGAAATTCCAGAAAACTTTCTGGCAGAACCGATACATTCAAACTGGTAAACTTTATGGGAGATCCTTCGCTTCAAGGGGAAATAGTTAAAGTAAGGATAACTTCATCCAATACTTTCAGTTTGGAAGGCGAGATTATAGAAAATGAGTAGTTTTACTGAATACATCAGCAAGATCCCGATTACCGCTGTAATATACGTCATAAACTTCATGTTTATTTTTGCGATGCTGTTCTTTGAAAGAAAGTCTCCGACTTCCCGGTTGGCATGGATAATGGTCCTTGCTTTTCTTCCTGTCGTAGGTTTTGTATTCTATCTGGTATTTAATCAAAACCTCTCAAGAACGCATATAAATCGCCTTTATGATGAAGAGTGGGAAGTAGTTTCTACGGTACTGAAGGCTCAGATGAATGAAGAGCATGGCGATGGGAAAGCAGATTATAATCCTTCGGCAGAGTCCAAAAGGGATCTAATAAAACTCAATCAGGTATATGGAGAATCCATTTATACTGAGGGAAATAAGGTTGAACTTATCGTCGACGGAAAGGTTCTCTTCGACAGGATATTAAGGGATATCAAAGAAGCCAAGGAAAGCATCTGCTGTGAGTATTTCATCTTAAAGAACGACAGGGTTGGCCGCAAATTCATCGCAGCCCTCACGGAAAAGGCCAAAGAGGGTCTTGCCGTTAGATTGCTGATAGATACCCAGGGATCAAGAAGTATAGGATACAGAGCTCTTAGAGATTACCTTAAGGCAGGCGGAAAGATAGGTTATTTCTTCCCTCCGAGATTGTTTAGGTTCGGCATAAAGATCGGCCTTAATCTCAACTACAGAAACCACAGAAAAATCATCGTAATCGATGAAAAAATCGGATATACGGGTGGCTATAACGTAGCCAATGAATACTGTGATCTTGTTCCTAAATTCGGTCATTGGAGAGATTCTCACGTGAGAATAATGGGCGAGAGCGTTAAGGAACTTCTCGGAAGATTCATTCTGGACTGGCGATTCACCACGAAGGAATCCATGAAGATTCCAACCTATATGGATGAGAGCAACAAGTTGGGAACTGCCGGAATCCAGATTGTGAACTGCGGTCCTGAAGCACCTCATCAGGAGATTAAGAGAGCGTTCATGAAGATGATAACCACCTCCAAACGTTCCGTATATATTCAGTCTCCCTATTTCGTACCGGATCAGTCGATCATAGAATCTTTAAAGATGGCTTCTCAATCCGGTGTCGACGTCAGGATCATGATACCATGTAAACCGGACCACATCTTCGTTTACTGGGCTACATATTCTTATGTAGGAGAGCTGCTTAAAGCTGGATGCAGGATATTCATCTATGACAATGGTTTCCTTCATGCGAAGACCATCGTATCTGACGGTGAAGTATCCTCTGTAGGAAGCTGCAACTTCGATATCAGATCCTTCAAATTCAATTTTGAAACAAATGCTTTTATCTATGACAAGGATTTTGCAAAAAAGATGGAAGACACCTTCATTCATGATATGAACGAAGGTCATGAACTGACCGTTGAGGAATATAATGCAAGATCTCTCATGATAAAATTCAAAGAAAATATATCAACCCTCGTAACCGAGGTATTATAAGGAGCTTATATGTTTAGATTTTATATTGCGCTTTGGATAGCTAAATTTCTTATGTGTTTCAAAAGGAGCGCATCATCAGACCTTCCGGGAAGGGTGGCTCTTAAGATCTGCCCTAAATACTTAAATATCATTTCAAGGCCGAAACTGACCGTAGCAGTTACCGGTACAAACGGCAAGACCGCTACTGCAGCCCTTATAAATGATTTTTTAAAGTACTCCGGAATGACAACTTCATTCAATGAGTGGGGAGGCAATCTTACTGCTGGAATTGCTGTAAATCTCACAAGAGGCGTGTCGCCTTTTAATAAACCCAAAACGGATTGTTCTGTTCTGGAAGGCGACGAAATGATCATGGATACGGAGGTCGTTCCCTTAAAGCCGGACTACATCCTCGTAACAAATATCGCAAAGGATGATTTCCAGAGAAACGGTCATCCTCATAACACCTTTGATCACATTGAGAAGGCCATGAGACTTTTGGGGGACCAGACGACTGCCATACTTAATGCAAACGATCCTATATCATCCATGCTGGATGAAGGAGGCAGAAGGATCTTCTACAGCATGGGAGATCTGATGCAAAAGGCTTACGCATGTAAGAATCCTGATATCGCTCAGTGTCCCATGTGCGGCGCACCCCTGAAATACGAATACAGAAATTACAGAAGCATTGGTAAATATCATTGCTCAAGATGTGATTTCCACAGGCCACAGGCTGATTACAGCGCTGAATTCGTTGACGTTTTAAGAGGTACTATAGAAATAAACGGCTTTGAATATCCTCTTATCTCAGGCTCAGCCTATAACGCTTTCAATGAACTCTCCGTCATAGCTCTTTTACGCGATATGGGTTATAGAGAAAATGAGATCGCTGTATTCCTAAAAACCGTGAGCATCACCGACAAATGTGAGTCTTCGGTCTCTGTAAACGGTACGGAATTCAAGACCTATAAGGTTGAATCCGGCAACTCATCCGGAGCATCGACCGTAATGGAAAGCGTTGTTACGGATAACGCATCGAAGATAATTGTCCTCATGATAGACAAGGAAAAAGAAGAGGGTCTGAATAACGAAAACACCGCCTGGATCTATGATACGGACTTTGAAGTCCTGAATAATCCGAGCGTCATGGGAATCGTTTTCGGAGGACAACTTAGAAGAGAATTGTTTATAAGACTTCAGATGGCCGGTATACATGAAGACAAGATAAAGATGCTGGATAACGAAGACGATATACCATATGCGTTCAACGTAAATGCTATAGAACGTGTATATATACTTTATGACAGCACCAAAGAAACCAAGGCTGAAGCTGCAAGAAACCTGATGGTAAATCATGCGAAGGAGGGAAGATAAAATGAAAAAGATTGAATTTTTGTATCCCGAATTCACATATCTTTACGGTGAATCCTTTAACGTGGAA
>JAEEGL010298216.1_pt1 | contig 26354 bp, 20 predicted proteins | sample 9134231 | NCBI WGS metagenome assembly JAEEGL01 (sample SAMN16246548, study PRJNA631951) | gut metagenome | biome: gut microbiome; feature: rumen; material: fiber-attached | host: Bos | place: Iran: Karaj | collected 2018-10
TCCTGATTCAACACTACCTTGCCATCGCCGTCCGGTGTCTCGCTGCCAGTGAGGGCGTAGTAGTCGGTGGTGGTCTGGGTCACGCCGTTCTCGTCGATGTAAGATACGGCTGGGTTCTGTGCCCACGCCGTTGCCGAGGTGAGCAGGGCGAGGAGCAGCACGGTGGCTGCCCTCGCCAGGGAGTGTGAGTGTTTCATGTGTTTCATATACTTTTTGTTTTTTTGATTTGAATGAATGATATAGAGTATTTGCTATGTTTCTATATATATAATAAGTCCATGAAAGATTCCAAAATTTGTCGCAAAGGTAGTAATTATTCTCTAAAAAAGGTGTGTCAATCCTCGAAAAGGTGTGTCAATTCGTCGAATGAAGACAGTTTTTTGCGTATTCGTTCTCGTTTTCGTTTCGTTTTTGTACTTTTGCAGCGTCAAAATAAATAGCGACGATGAGTGAAGTCCAATTTACGGCAGTGGTGCTGTTGTCGCTGATGGCGCTGTCATTGGTGATGCTGCTGCCTTCCTACGTGGGCCGCGACAGGGTGATGAACCGCTCGCGATGGCTGATGACGGCGGCGCTGGCACTGCTGGCAGTGCAGTTTCTGCTTCAACACAGCCTGAAGTTGCGCCAGATGGGCGTGACGCAGGCGGTGGAACTGAACCTGGTGTTCTTCATCCCCTGCTCGGCGCTGCTTGGACTGAGTGTGCTGAACCTGCAACGTCAGGGACGTCTGAGCAGGATGGAGCGTTGGGCGGCTGTGCCCACTTGGGTGGCTGCCATGGCGTGTCTGCTCTGGGCCGAGAGGACCGACGGCCAGCCGCTGCTGGCGAAGTCGGAGCGTGTGCTCTGGGCCGAGGTGGCAGCCAGCATCATCTACGCCATCATGCAGATCTATTACTTCGTACTGCAAATGCGTGAACTCGTCCGTTTGCAGCACGCGCTGGACAACTACTACGACCGCGAACGCGGTAAGCTGCTGAACTGGTTCCGACTGAGCGTCGGCGTGCTGGCACTGATGGCACTGTCGGTGCCCATGCTCATCTTCGTGGAGGGTTGGACGCTGGCGATGTATGCCGTGCTGTTCTTTGCAGGCATTTTCTACGTCTGGTTCTGCTTCGTGCGTTATGTCATTTCTCATGAATCATTGCGTGTTCGCGAAGCTGACCGTGAGGAGCAACGCATGAAGGACGAGGAAAGGGTTGCCGCCGGATCGGCACATACCGCGACGAACATGGAGACGGTGCTGACGGAAAGCGTGCGGCAACATATCGACACGGCGGTGGAGCAGTGGCTCGCGGCCGGCGGTCATCTGAAAAACGGCCTCACCAGCCCCATCGCCGCTGACGCCATGGGCATTCCGAGATACCAGCTGACGGAGTGGGTGAAGACTTCCGGCTATGCCTCTTTCTCACGATGGATCGTGGGTCTGCGCATTGAGGAGGCGAAGCGCACGCTGCTGGCGCACCGCGACTGGTCCAACGAGACGGTGGCGGACCATTGTGGTTTCTCGCGCTCCCATTTCCAAAAGACGTTCAAGAAAGAAACGGGCTTCTCGCCCTCCGAGTTCCTGGAAGCGAACCGCACGGCCACGCAATGCGAAGCTTGAATTCATTCTTCATTCTTCACTCTTCATTCTTCACTCTTCACTCTTCCTTTCGTCACGCCAAACGCACTTTTCGTCATTCCCAGACCACGTTTCGTCAAAATGTCCGCTGTCCGTACTGTGTCTTTTGCTGATTTTTCGTATCTTTGCGGCAAAAATATATATGTTTCACCAATAAGACGAAAAGACTATGAAAAAGCAAGAACAAAGGAAAGGACGTGAAGGGCATGGGATGCGGACAGCGACGCTACTGCTGGTCGCTTTGTTTGCACACCTCACGGCATGGGCGCAGAATGTGGAGCTCGAATCGTCGTCGTCGATGGCGGCCACGCCGCTGACGCTGGAAGCCGCCACGAGCGGCGAGATCACCTTCACTTTGACCTTAGGCTATGAAGTGGATCCCGGCGTGATGAACCCCTTGGAGTATCGCAAGAATGGGGGCGCATGGACGGCCTACACCTGGAACGAGGCCATTCCCGTAGAAGCCGGTGACAAGGTGGCGTTCCGTGGCAACAATGCCAAGTATTTCGGCAACGGAACGCCTAACTTCGACAGCCACATCATCAGCACGGCGGACGTCTATGTGTATGGCAACGTGATGAGTCTGATCAGTTCGACCGACTACGCCACGCTGACCACGCTCACAGGCAAAGACACATTCTCGCATCTCTTTGCCGTACCGGGTGCCGACCCCTGGGAGGTAAAGCCCAACACCACCATCAAGAGCCATCCGACGAACGACCTCGTGCTGCCCGCAACGACGCTGACCAACATGTGCTACCAGTATATGTTCGCCGGTTGTCAGGGGCTGACGCGTGCCCCGGAGCTGCCCGCCACCGAGATGCAGGTGGCCTGCTATGCCTCGATGTTCGAGGGCTGCAGCGGCCTGACGAAGGCCCCCGACATCCTGCCCTGTACCTACATGACGCCCTACTCCATCGACGATTCGGATCCTATGCAATGGGAGGAGCACGGCAGCATCGACTGCTACATGCAGATGTTCAAGGACTGCACCAGCCTGACGGTGGCGCCCGAACTGCCGGCCACTCATCTCGAGCACGGCGTCTATCAGTTTATGTTTTCCGGATGCACCAGCCTGCAGAAGGCGCCCGTGCTGCCAGCTGCTCAGGTCGCCGACTTTGCCTACTGCAATATGTTCGAAGGCTGCACGAGCCTGAACTATGTGAAGTGCCTCGCCACAGAGTTCCTGACGAACCCGGATTTTGAGAGCTTCGAGGAAGACGACGTGAAGGACTGGCTCAAAGGAGCATCACCGACCGGCACGTTCATCAAGGCCGAGGGCATGACGGCGTGGCCGACGGGCGACAGCGGCATCCCCGAAGGCTGGACAACGATAGACATGACGGCAACGGTGGCCCTCAGCGATGACGGCGAAGGCAACTATTGGGGCACCTATTATCATCCTGTAGCCGGCTATACGGCCGACGAGAACACCAAGGTCTATACGGCCAAGATGAGCGACGACCAATCGGTAGTGCTCCTGACCGAAGTGACTGACAAGGCTGTCCCCGCAGGCAATGCCATAGTGCTCAGATCCACAGCCGAGACCGCTACGATGACCTACGACGAAGGCCTCTCGGGCACACTGGCCGGCAACGAACTGCAAGGTGCTGCCACCGACATCACGACACCCGACAACGCTTATATGCTGGTGAAGGGCGACAGCGGCGAGGGCTTCTACCACTGGACAGAGACGACCATACCCGCCAACCGAGGCTATCTGACGCTGGGCGAAGCCACAACAGGCCGTGAGTTCGTTGGCATCGACACGGGCGACGGCTACAACACGGACATTGCGACCTTGAAACAGGGCACCGACGACGACATCATCTACGACCTGACAGGCCGACGAGTGACCACACAACCCCGTCAAGGCATCTACGTCAGCAATGGCCGTAAGGTCGTCGTGAAATAAGGAGGAACAAAAATGCTCTTGGCACATTTCTTTTAAAACAACGAATTATACTAATTAAACGAATTTACCCCAAACCCGATATATAGATATTTATGCCCTATATTTGTTAAAAAAGTGCCATTTCAGGCATCATTTGTGTTTTTTAAGCTACTTCTTTTGGCGGTCTGTTCACTTTTGTCTAATTTTGCACTCAAGCGATACACACCACTATGGAGACAAACATATTTGCTCAACTGATTGCAGGACAGCTCGGTCTGCGCGAACGACAGGTCGAGGGTACGATGACGCTGCTCGATGACGGGGCTACGATTCCCTTCATCGCCCGCTACCGCAAAGAACGGACAGGCGCTCTCGACGAAGTGCAGATCGGCAACATCGCCGAACAGTACAGCCGTCTGAAGGAGATGGCGAAGCGCAAGGAGACGATCGTCAAGACCATCGAGGAGCTCGGAAAGATGACACCCGAGCTGCAACAGCGCATCGCCGAATGCTGGGATGCCACGGCGCTCGAAGATATCTATCTGCCCTACAAACCCAAGCGTCGCACCCGGGCTCAAGTGGCACGGGAGCACGGGCTGGAACCGCTGGCTCTCATGCTATTGCGCGGCGTGAATGATGCGGAGCAGGCTGCCCGTAAGTTCATCACGGCTGATGTACCAGACGAGGCTGCTGCCATCCAAGGGGCACAGGACATCATCGCCGAGATGGTGAGCGAGGACGAGCGTTCGAGGCAGACCCTTCGCGGCAACTTCCGCCGCACGGCAATGATCGTCTCGAAGGTGGTGAAGAGCAAAGCCGACAGCGACGAGGCCCAAAAGTTCTCCGACTATTTCGACTGGAGCGAGCCCCTCAAACGCTGCTCCAGCCACCGTCTGCTGGCCATGCGCCGCGGCGAGGCCGAAGGCATCCTGCGGGTCAGCATCGTGGTGGATGACGACGAATGCATCGACCGTCTGCAACGTCAATGGTGCCGTCCCAACCAAGGCGGCGCACGCAGCATCGTGACGGAGGCTGTGGCCGACGGCTACAAACGTCTGCTGCTGCCCTCCATCGAGAACGAGTTCGCCGCCGCCAGCAAAGAGCGTGCCGATGACGAGGCCATCCGCGTCTTTGCCGACAACCTGCGTCAGCTCCTCCTCGGCGCACCGTTAGGACAGAAACGCGTGATGGGCATCGACCCGGGATTCCGCACGGGGTGCAAGGTCGTCTGCCTCGACGCTCAAGGCAATCTGCTGCACCACGAAGCCATCTTCCCCCACCCTCCTGTGCGCCGTCCCGCCGAGGCTGCCGACGCGCTGGCTTCCATGATCGAGAAATACCGCATCGAGGCCATCGCCATCGGCAACGGCACCGCCAGCCGCGAGACCAAAGGCTTCGTGGAAATGGTGGTGGGAGAGATGAGAGATAAGAGATTAGAGATGAGAGATAAGAGATTAGAGATGAGAGATGGGAGATTAGAGGTCTTTGTGGTTTCCGAGGACGGCGCTTCGGTCTATTCGGCATCGAAGGTGGCACGCGACGAATTTCCGGATGAAGATGTGACGGTGCGTGGCGCCGTCAGCATCGGGCGGCGTCTGATGGATCCGCTGGCCGAGTTGGTGAAGATTGACCCCAAGAGCATCGGCGTAGGACAATACCAGCACGACGTGGACCAGACGAAGCTCAAGCACAGCCTCGACCAGACCGTAGAGAGCTGCGTCAACTCCGTCGGCGTGAACCTCAACACGGCTTCGGTGCACCTGCTCACCTACGTCAGCGGCCTCGGTCCCGCCCTGGCCGCCAACATCGTCAGCTACCGTCGCGACCACGGCGCCTTCACCTCTCGCGCCCAGCTCAAACAAGTGCCTCGCCTCGGCCCCTCGGCTTTCGAGCAATGCGCTGGCTTCCTGCGCATCGCCGATGCCAAGAACCCGCTCGACAACAGCGCCGTGCATCCCGAACGCTATGCCCTCGTCGAGCAGATGGCCAAGGACCAGGGCTGCAAGGTCATCGACCTGATTCAACAGAAGGAGCTTCGTGCACACGTAGATATTAAAAGGTATGTCAGCGCCGACGTCGGCCTGCCGACCCTCAACGACATCATGAGCGAGCTGGAGAAGCCCGGCCGCGACCCTCGTCAACAGCTCGAAGCCTTTGAGTTCGACAGCCGCGTCACGTCCATCGACGACCTGCAGCCCGGCATGGAGCTGCCCGGCATCGTCACGAACATCACCAACTTCGGCGCATTCGTCGATATCGGCGTGCATCAGGACGGCCTCGTCCACATCTCGCAGCTCGCCGACCGTTACGTCAGCCATCCCTTGGATGTCATCAAGCTGCACCAGCACGTCCACGTCCGCGTCACCGAGGTTGACCATCGTCGTGCCCGCATCTCGCTGTCGATGAAAGGGCTTTCACAATCATGACCTGCCACGTTTTTGAACGGAAGACTTTTTAAGCGCTAAATAGAAAAAGTGGCCTCATCTTTACCTATCGAATAAAAATAATCACTATCTTTGCCCCCGAAAGGGCAATCACCCCTTGATTCGAGGCTAAAAACAAAGATAAAATCCGTATGAAACTGATTTCATGGAATGTCAACGGCCTTCGTGCTTGCGACGCAAAAGGCTTTCGCGACGTCTTCCGTGCGCTGAACGCCGATTTCTTCTGCCTTCAGGAGACGAAGCTGCAGGAAGGACAGACAGACATGGCCTTCGAGGGCTACCGCAGCTACTGGAACTACGCCGAGAAGAAAGGCTACTCGGGCACGGCTATCTTCACGCGCCACGAACCGCTGAGCGTCGCCTACGGGCTCGGCATCGAGGAGCACGACCACGAGGGGCGCGTCATCACGCTCGAATATCCCTCGTTCTATGTTGTCACCTGCTACACGCCGAATGCCCAGGACGGTCTGCGACGCCTCGACTACCGCATGACATGGGACGACGCGTTTCGTGACTACCTCTGCCGCCTCGATGCACGGAAACCGGTGCTCGTCTGCGGCGACCTGAACGTGGCACACGAAGAGATCGACCTCAAGAATCCCAAGTCCAACCGCATGAATGCCGGTTTCACCGACGAGGAACGCGGCAAGTTCTCAACGCTGCTCGCCTCCGGCTTCACCGACACGTGGCGCGCCCAACACCCTGATGTGCGAGATGTCTATTCATGGTGGAGCTACCGTTTCCAGGCCCGCCAGAAGAATGCCGGATGGCGCATCGACTACTGGCTCGTGTCCAACCGGCTGTTCCCTCAAGTCACCAGCACACACATCCACACCGACATCCTCGGCTCTGACCATTGCCCGGTGGAGGTGGTAGTGGAGAGTTGAGAGTTGAAAGTTGAGAGTTCTCCAAGTGTGGAGCGACCAAAGGTCGAGCGGAGAGTTGAGAGTTGAAAGTTAGTAAAGATAACGATAACGAAAACATAAATCATAACTTATAAACTCACGAACTATGAAAGAACGCGACATGAATCGCCGTCAGTTCCTGCGCCAGTTGGGACTCGGCTCCGCCTCAGCCTTCTCGCTGATGGCTATGAATCCTCTTCAAGCTTTTGGCGCCCGCCGCGAAAGCAGCCCCTTCGGCCCCGTACCAGAGGCACCTCTCATGACTTACCGCAAGCAAAACGGCACGGGCGAAAACATCTCGCTGCTGGGCTTCGGTATGATGCGCCTACCCCGTGAGCAGGAACAGGTGAACGAGCTCGTCGATTACGCTATTGCTCACGGCGTCAATTACTTTGACACGGCACCCATGTACGGCGGTGGCCGCAACGAAGGCGTGACGGGTGCAGCCTTGAGCCGCCATCCTCGTGACAAATACTATGTCGCCACGAAGATGTCCAACCAGAATCAGGCCTTGTGGGACTTCGACAAAGCCAAAGAGATGTATGAGAACTCCTTCCGACAGCTGCGCGTCGATTACATCGACTACTATCTCCTCCACAGTATCGGCGGCGGTGGTATCAATAACCTCAAGGGCCGCTTTATCGACAATGGTCTTCTGGACTTCCTGCTGAAGGAGCGCGAGGCCAAACGCATACGCCATCTCGGTTTCAGCTACCACGGCGACGTCGCCGCCTTCGACTGGCTGCTGGACCACAACGACGAATACCATTGGGACTTCGTGCAGATACAGATGAACTACCTCGACTGGCGCCATGCCGGACGCGGTCGTCGTCGCAGCGATGCCGACGCCGAATACCTCTACAACCGACTGGAGAAGCTCGGCATACAGGTCGTGGTCATGGAACCTATTCGCGGCGGAGCGCTGGCAAACGTGAACGACGAGATCAAGGCGCAGCTTCAGGCCGTGCGCCCCGACGACAGCCCTGCCACATGGGGCTTCCGCTGGGTAGGCTCGCACCCCAACATCCTCACCACGCTCAGCGGCATGAACCGTATGGAGCACCTCGAAGAGAACGTGCGCACCTTCTCGCCGCTGCAGCCCTGCACCGATGCCGAGAACGAACTCCTGGCCCGCATCGCCGACCAGATGGCCGGCTTCCCCACCATCGGCTGCACGACCTGTGCCTATTGCATGCCGTGCCCCTACGGCGTGGACATCCCCGGCAACTTCGCTTTCTACAATAAAGCGGTCACCGAGAAGTTGCTGCCGCTGCCCAACCCCAGCGACGCCAACTATGGCGAGCGTCAGGACGCCTTCATCAAGGCGTATCGCGAAGCCATTCCCGCCGAGAAGCGTGCCACGACGTGCACCGACTGCGGCCAGTGCCTCGCCAAATGCCCGCAGCAGATCCGCATCCCCAACCAGATGAGCCGCATCGTCGAGCTCACCCGTAAGAGGAGGAAATAAACCTTTTCCTATTCCGCGTGTCGAAGAATAGAAAGGAAATTGTAATCACTCATTTATGAAAACAAAGAACATCATTCTATCCGCCTTACTCTCAATTAGTTTCTTACCCATATCCGCACAAGTCGCCACCACCTCTCCTGCCAAGGCCGGACAGGGAGGTGGCGCGAGTGCCGTCATCACCAAGGAGAACGGTGCCACCGTGGTGAACACGACCACCTTGGCCGAGGACGTCGAAGGCTATGCCGGCCCCGTGCCCTTGAAGATATTCATCAAGAAAGACAAGGTCGAGAAAATCGAGGCGCTGCAGAACATGGAAACGCCCAAGTACTGGGCGCTCATCAAGCGCGACCTGCTCGGGAAATGGAACGGTCTGACCACCAAGAAAGCCGCTACGCAACAGGTCGATGTCATCACCGGCGCCACATACACGTCGGAGGCCGTCATCGAGAACGTGCGACGCGGCGTGGAATACTACAACAAAAACGGTAAGAAGTAAGGCAAAACTACACCATAAACACATCCAAGAGGGCTTTTAGGGGTCGTCGCGGGCAATCTCAGAAGCTAAAATCATGCTTTTAGCGTTTATTAGCATGAATTTATGCTGTTGTTATTCCATTTTTTCGTACCTTTGGGCGCTCATTATAGGGCAAAGGAAAAGAAAATAGAATAAAAACAACATAAAATGAACTACAAATGGAATTACGAACCTCCAACACCCGAGCGCGAGGAAGCGGCTAAAGCATTGGCTGCCGACGTGGGTATTCATCCCGCGTTGGGCAAGTTGCTGCTGGACCGTGGCATCGCTACGGCAGCGGAGGCAAAGCGTTTCTTCCGTCCACAGCTCAACGAGTTGCTCGATCCGTTTCTTTTCCGGGATATGCGGATCGCGGTGGACCGATTGAATCAGGCCTTGGGCCGGAAGGAACGTATCTTAGTGTACGGCGACTATGACGTCGACGGTTGCACGGCGGTGGCATTGGTCTATCGCTTTCTGCAACAGTTCACTACAAACATCGATTTCTACATCCCCGATCGCTACGAGGAGGGCTATGGCGTCAGCAAACAGGGCGTGGACTACGCCCACGACACGGGCGTCGGCCTCATCATCGTGCTCGACTGCGGCATCAAGGCGAACGAGGAAATAGCCTATGCCAAGGAGCTGGGCATCGACTTCATCATCTGCGACCACCACGTTCCCGACGATGAGCTGCCGCCTGCGGTGGCCATCCTCAATGCCAAGCGCGTGGACGCCACCTACCCCTACGAGCACCTCTCTGGCTGCGGCGTGGGCTTCAAGCTCATGCAGGCCTTCGCCATCGACAACGGCATTCCCTTCTCGCAGTTGGTGCCGTTGCTGGACTTGTGCGTAGTTAGCATCGCATCGGACATCGTACCCATCCTGGGTGAGAATCGCGTGCTGGCTTATCATGGCCTGCGACAGATTAACTCGAAAGCCAGCGTAGGCTTGAAAGCCATCATCGAGGTCTGCGGCCTCATCGACCGCGAGATCACGCTTCCCGACATCATCTTCAAGATCGGTCCCCGCATCAACGCCTCCGGACGTATGCAGAAAGGCAGCGAGGCGGTGGCGCTGCTCGTCGAACGCGACCCGCAGCGAGCCCACCGCATGGCCTTGCAGATCAATGCCTACAACGACCAGCGCAAGGACCTGGACAAAGAGATGACGCAGGAAGCCAACGACATCGTTGAACGTCTGGACCACAACCACGAGCAGCGCGCCATCGTCATCTACAGCGAAGAGTGGCACAAGGGTGTCATCGGCATCGTGGCTTCGCGCCTGACGGAGGTGTATTGCCGTCCGTCGGTGGTGCTGACGCGCACCGACGACATGGCTACGGGCTCCGCCCGCTCCGTCGGCGGCTTCGACATCTACCGCGCCATCGACTCGTGCCGCGACATCCTCGAGAACTTCGGCGGCCACACCTATGCGGCAGGACTGTCGATGAAGGTGGAGAACGTGCCCGAGTTCAAGCGCCGCTTCGAGGCATACGTGAACGAGCACATTCTCGACTCGCAGATCCAGCCGGAGCTGAACATCGACAGCATGCTGGACTTCAAGGACATCACTCATCGCTTCTACAACGACCTGCGCAAGTTTGCTCCCTTCGGTCCCGACAATCAGAAGCCGCTGTTCTGCACGGAGCACGTCTTCGACTACGGGACGAGCAAGGTCGTGGGCCATCATCAGGAGCACATCAAGCTGGAGTTGGTGGACAACAAGAGCCACAATGTCGTCAGCGGCATCGCCTTCGGTCAGAGCTCGCAAGCCCGTTTCATCAAGAGCCGCCGTGCCTTTGATATCTGTTACTCCGTTGAGGAGAACTCCCACAAGCGCGGCGAAGTGCAGCTGCAGATTGAAGATATCAGGCCGAGCGAAGAATGACATACCTTGACATCCTTCAGCAGCACTTCGGTTTCTCATCGTTTCGCGGCATTCAGCAGGACATCATCGAGAGCATCGGTGCCGGCCGCGACACGCTGGGACTGATGCCCACGGGCGGCGGCAAGAGCATCACCTTTCAGGTACCGGCGCTGGCCAAGGACGGGTTGTGTCTGGTCATCAGTCCGCTGATCGCGCTGATGAAGGACCAGGTGGCTCATCTGCGCAAAAAGGGCATCAAGGCCACCGCCGTTTATACGGGAATGTCGCGCGACGAGATCATCGTAGCCCTCGAGAACTGCATCTTCGGCAACTTCAAATTCCTTTATGTTTCGCCCGAACGCATCGCCTCGGAGCTCTTCCAGGCCAAGCTGGCGAAGATGAAAGTAAGCTTCATCACGGTAGATGAAGCTCATTGCATCTCGCAATGGGGCTATGACTTCCGTCCCTCGTACCTACAGATTGCTGCCATCCGTAAGCTGCTGCCCGATGTGCCGGTACTGGCGCTGACAGCTACGGCAACGCCTGCCGTGGTCGAAGATATCCAACGTCAGTTGGGATTCCGCGAGACGAATGTGAAACGCATGAGTTTCGAACGCAAGAACCTCATCTATGCCGTTCAACATTGCAGCACCACCAAAGAGCAGGAAGTGCTGGAGCTGCTCGAGCTCATTCCCGGCTCAGCTATTATCTATACCCGCAGCCGACTCGGCACCCGCGAATTGGCCTCGTGGCTCGTCAACCAAGGCATCAGCGCCACCCACTACCACGCAGCACTCACCAACCGCGAGAAGACCGAGCGTGCCGAAGCGTGGCAAAAAGGAAGCATCCGCGTGATGGTTGCCACCAACGCTTTCGGCATGGGCATCGACAAGGCTGACGTACGGCTCATTGTTCACACCGACGTGCCCGACTCGCCCGAAGCCTATTTCCAAGAGGCGGGCCGTGCCGGGCGTGATGGGCAGCCTGCCCATGCCGTGCTGCTCTACGACGACCATTCCATCCCCGTTCTTCGTCGCCGCGTCGAAGACACCTTCCCGCCTGAGGAATACATCACGCAAGTATATGAAGATGCCTGCAACTTCCTGCAGATGGCTATGGGCGACGGCTATGGCGTAACACGCGAGTTCAACCTGGAAGCGTTCTGTCATGCCTTCCGCCATTTTCCGGTGCGTGCCTACAATGCGTTGCAGCTGCTGTCGCGAGCAGGATACATCGAATGGGCCGACGCCGAGGAGAACCGCAGCCGCGTGATGATGAGCTGCCACCGCGACGAACTCTACTCGTTCCACCTGCCACCCATGATGGACCGTGTGCTGCAACACTTGCTGCGCACCTGCACCGGCATCTTCAGCGAATATGCCTTCATCGACGAAGGCGAGATTGCTCATGCTTTGGGCATCGCCGAGAGCGACGTCTGCGAACAGCTGATTGACCTCAGCCGACGGCACATCCTTCAGTTCGTGCCTCGCAAATTCATCCCCTATTTCACCTTCAGGCAGCGCCGTGTCGAGCGCGACGAGATCGTGATGCCGGCGGCGGTCTATGCCGACCGCAAACGTGAGCTGGACCAACGCGTGCAGACGATGATCGGCTACCTCACGACGCAGATGTGTCGCAGCAGATACCTGCTTAACTATTTCGGCGAGGAGCATGCCGCCGACTGCGGGCTATGCGACAACTGCACGGAGGAATCGGTGGTTCCAGCCTGCGACGACCAGCAGATACGCCAACGCATCCTGGATTTCGTGGCCGAACACCATCCCTCGTCGCTCCTCGACATCCATCTGCCAGACCTTCCACAACAAGAGGTCGGACGTGTGCTTCATCAGATGCTCGAAGAAGAGGAATTGCGATTGACATAAATTGCCTTTTAGCGTGCAAAGGAATAATTATTTGGCACAAAAGCCGTTTTTTTGATGATTATTCATTACTTTTGTGCCCAAAACTGTTATTTTCGTATATGAAAGTTCTCAAGTTCGGCGGATCCAGCGTAGGCTCCGTAGATAGTATTCTCAGCGTCAAACGTATTGTTGAGGCGCAGCCGGAACCAGTCATCGTTGTCGTATCGGCTTTAGGAGGCATCACCGACCAGCTCCTGCGGACGTCGCAGCTGGCCCTGAGCGGCGATGTAGCTTATCTGACCTCTTATGCCGAGATCGCACAGCGTCATCACACGATGATCGACACCGTCATTTCCAAAGGTGCCGGCCGCGACGGGCTCATCCGCGTCATCGACGGGCTCCTCGAGGAACTGCGCTCCATCTTCCAGGGCGTTTACCTCATCCACGATCTCTCGCCGAAGACGCAGGCGGCCATCGTCAGCTACGGCGAGCGCCTCAGCAGCATCATCGTGGGCACGCTGATCGACGGCGCACAATGGTATGACAGCCGCGAGTTCATCAAGACGGAAGTCAAGGGCGGCCGCTCGCTGCTGGCCAGCGAACTCACCAACGAGCTGGTACGCAAGACGTGGGAAACGATTCCTCAGGTTTCCGTCGTGCCCGGCTTCATCTCCACCGATGCCGAGAGCGGCGAAGTGACCAATCTCGGCCGCGGCGGCTCGGACTACACGGCCAGCATCATCGCGGCAGCCCTCGATGCTAGCGTGTTGGAGATCTGGACGGATGTCGATGGCTTCATGACCGCCGACCCGCGCGTCATCTCCTCGGCTTACGTCATCCCCGAGCTGTCGTACATCGAGGCGATGGAGCTGTGTAACTTCGGCGCCAAGGTGGTCTATCCGCCGACCATCTATCCCGTCTGCATCAAGAATATCCCTATTCTGATCAAGAACACCTTCAACCCCGACGCCCCCGGCACCATCATCAAGAAGGACATCGCCATCGACAACCGCCTCATCAAAGGCATCAGCTCCATTAAAGGCACAACGCTCATCACCGTCTCGGGCCTTTCGATGGTCGGCGTGATCGGCGTCAACCGCCGCATCTTCTCCGTCCTGGCCGAGAACGGCATCTCGGTGTTCATGGTGTCGCAGGCTTCGTCGGAGAACAGCACGAGTATCGGCGTTCGCGACGAGGACGCCACCGAGGCCTGCCGCGTACTCAACGAGGAGTTTGCCAAAGAAATCGAAACGGGAGCCATGTTCCGTATGCAAGCCGAGGGCGGCCTCGCCACCGTAGCCGTAGTGGGCGAGAACATGAAGCACACGCCAGGCATCGCCGGCAAGCTGTTCGGCACGCTCGGACGCTCGGGCATCAGCGTCATCGCCTGTGCCCAAGGCGCTTCGGAGACCAACATCTCGTTCGTCGTCGATTCGCAGTACCTGCGCAAGACGTTGAACGTCATTCACGATGCTTTCTTCCTCTCGGAATATCAGGTACTGAACCTCTTCCTCTGCGGCGTAGGCACCGTAGGCCGTTCGCTCATCGAGCAAATCGCATCGCAGCAGGAGAAGCTAAAGCAGGAACATGGTCTGAAGCTCAATGTCGTAGGCCTCGCCAGCAGCAAGCGGGCGCTCTTCTCGCGCGAAGGCATCAACCTCAGCAACTGGCGCGAACAGCTGGACGCCGCACCGGAAAGCAACATTCAGCATCTTCACGATGAAGTCATCGGCATGAATATCTTCAACTCGGTATTCGTCGATTGCACGGCTTCGCCCGAGGTGGCTGGACTGTACAAGGAATTCCTGCAGCACAACGTGAACATCGTCGCCGCCAATAAGTTGGCCGCCAGCAGCGACTATGAGAACTACCACGAGCTGAAGGCCATCGCCCAGAAGCGCGGCGTGAAATTCCTCTTCGAGACGAACGTCGGCGCCGGCCTGCCCATCATCCGCACCATCAACGACCTCATTCACTCGGGCGACAAGATCCTGCGCATCGAGGCTGTGCTCAGCGGAACGCTTAACTACATCTTCAACAAGATCAGCGCCGAGGTGCCCTTCAGCCAAACCGTACGCATGGCCAAGGAGGAAGGTTACAGCGAACCCGATCCGCGCATCGACCTCAGCGGCAAGGACGTCATCCGGAAGCTGGTCATCCTGGCCCGCGAAGCCGGTTACCGGGTTGAGCAGTCGGAAGTCGAAGCCTCATTGTTCATCCCGCAGTCGTTCTTCAGCGGCGATGTCGAATCGTTCTGGCTCAAACTGCCGTCGCTCGACGACGATTTCGAGAAGCGCCGCGCGTTGCTCGAAGCTGAGGGCAAGCGATGGCGGTTCGTAGCGAAATACGAGAACGGGAAAGCACATGTCGGGCTGACCGAAATCGATAAAGGACATCCTTTCTACGGCCTCGAAGGCTCCAACAACATCGTTATGCTCACCACAGAGCGCTACCACGAATATCCCATGCTCATCCAAGGCTACGGCGCCGGAGCCAGCGTCACGGCGGCCGGTGTCTTCGCTGATATCATGAGCATAGCCAACATATAATGAAACACTTAATCATCCTTGGCGACGGAATGGCCGATTGGGCTGTACCGTCGCTCGGCAATAAGACTTTGCTTCAACACGCCGACACACCTGCCATGGACTGGCTGGCGCGCAACGGTCGTTGCGGCATGCTGAAGACCATTCCCGATGGCTTTCATCCGGGCTCAGAAGTGGCGAACAGCAGTATTCTCGGCTACGACCAGCACCTCGTGTACGAAGGCCGCGGACCGTTGGAGGCTGCCAGTATCGGCGTGCGACTAGAGCCCGGCGACCTCGCCATGCGCTGCAACCTCGTATGCATCGAAGGCGACATCATCAAGAACCATTCCTGCGGACGCTTGGAGACAGAGGAAGGCGACGTACTCATCCGTTACCTCAACGAACATCTCGCCAACGACCGCATCCATTTCTATACAGGCGTGCAGTACCGCCATCTCTTAGTCATCAAGGGCGGCAACAAACACCTCCATTGCACCCCGCCTCACGATGTGCCTATGCAGACATGGAGGGACAAGATGCCCACCGCAATGCCTGCTCCCGACGCTTCCGCAGTCGGCGAAGACTCCGTCTCCACCCTCTCTGCCGAGGAGACCGCTACGCTGCTGTGCGACCTCATCTGCCGTTCACAAGAACTTCTGCCACAGCACCCTTTAAATAAGGAACGCGCACGCGAGGGAAAAGACATGGCTTCGAGCATCTGGCCTTGGGGCGGCGGCTACCGTCCTCAGATGATACCCCTTACCGAGCGTTTCCCCGAGATACGCCACGGCTCGGTCATCACCGCCGTTGACCTCATCCGGGGCATCGGGCGTTATGCCGGTCTTAGGGTCATCAACGTTCCGGGCGCTACGGGTCTTTACGACACCAACTTCGAAGGCAAGGCTCAAGCCGCCATCGATGCCCTGTTGGGTACCGATCCTGCCGCTCCCGCCGGCGGCGATGACTTCGTCTATCTGCACGTCGAAGCCAGCGACGAGGCCGGCCACGACGGCTCCGTGCCCCTCAAGCTGCAGACTATCGAAGACCTCGACCATCGGCTCATTCAGCCCATCCTCAAAGCCTTCTATCACGCACCCGCTGCCGAGCACCCCGGCGGCCCTTCGTCCGCCCAAAATCCTGTTCTCGGCCCTTCGTCCACTCTGGGTCCTGTTCTCGGCGGTTCGTCCGCCGAGCCCCCTCTCGCCATCGCCCTCCTTCCCGATCATCCCACGCCCTGCGAGCTGCGCACGCACACCGCCGAGCCCATTCCCTTCGCCATCTACTATCCTGGCATCGAGCCCGATGGCGTGCAGACGTTCGACGAAGCAGCTGCACGCGAAGGAGCCTACGGCCAGCTCGAAGGCGATGAATTTATCGAATTATTTATGAATGAAAATTGATGATTGATGAATACAATGAGCAATCATCAATCATCAATATTAAATCATCAATTGCAAATGTTCTACTACAGCACCAACCATAAGGCCACGCGCGCGACGTTGCGCGATGCCGTTGTCCGTGGACTTGCCGAAGATCGCGGATTATATATGCCCGAAGTGATTAAGCAGCTGCCCGCCAGCTTCTGGGACGAGATTGCCGACCTTAGTTTTCAGGAAATTGCCTATCGCGTTGCCGACGCCTTCTTCGGCGAGGACGTGGAGGCCGGGGCGTTGCGCCGCATCGTCAACGAGACCCTCTCGTTCGATGTCCCTGCTGTCCGCGTTGAGGACAACGTCTATGCCCTCGAGCTCTTCCATGGTCCTACGTTGGCGTTCAAGGATGTAGGCGCGCGGTTCATGGCACGTCTGCTGCAATATATGTTGGCCCCCCATTCGACCCCCGAGGGGGCTACGGATGCAAAGTCCTCTATGGTCAACGTCCTCGTGGCCACCTCCGGCGACACGGGCTCTGCCGTCGCCAACGGTTTCCTCGGCGTGGAAGGCATTCATGTGTATGTCCTCTATCCCAAGGGCAAGGTTTCGGCGATTCAGGAATGTCAGTTCACGACGCTCGGCCAGAACATCACGGCCATCGAAGTCGATGGCGTGTTTGACGACTGCCAGGCATTGGTGAAATCTGCCTTCATGGACAAGGACTTGAACGCCCACATGCGCCTCACCTCAGCCAACAGCATCAACGTCGCCCGTTTCCTCCCCCAAGCCTTCTATTATTTCTACGCCTACGCCCAGCTCCGCAAGGGTCGCGTGATCGGCACCCAACCCCAAGAGGGCCGCGTGATCGGCGGTTCGTCCGCCGATAGCAACCTCGTTGTCTGCGTCCCCTCCGGCAATTTCGGCAATATCTGTTCGGCACTCTTCGGTCACGTTATGGGCTTGCCCATCAAGCGTTTCATCGCCGCCAACAATGCCAACGACGTCTTCTACGACTACCTCCAGACGGGCGTGTACAAGCCTCAGCCGTCGAAGCAGACGATAGCCAACGCGATGGACGTCGGCGACCCCAGCAACTTCGCCCGCATCCTCGATCTCTACAGCCGCAAAGATGTCATGCAAGCGTTGAGTGAGAGAGGCTACGCTCAGCCCCTTCCCTCCCTGACGGACAAAGTCGGGGGCGGCTCTTTTATCTCCGGCGCCACCTACTCCGACGACCAGATTGCTGCGACGATGCGCGACTGCTATGCCCGCACGGGTTATATTCTTGATCCTCATGGTGCTTGCGGCTATCGTGCCTTGAAAGAGCAGCTGCAGCCGGGCGAGGTCGGCGTGTTCCTCGAGACCGCTCATCCCGCCAAGTTCAAGGACACCGTGGATCGCATCCTGGGCATCGACCTGCCTATCCCCGAGAAGCTGCAGGCTTTCATGCGCGGACAGAAGCAGTCGTTAGCCATGAGCAAGGATTTCGCCGATTTCAAAGCGTTCCTCCTCCAACAATAATAAACGCCTCATGAAGTTACGTTCCCTCTTTTACCTCTTCGCACTCACGCTGTTGACGGCTTGTGTGCCGAGTGCCCATCAGCAGCAGAACGACGACGAGCAAGCTGGCGAGAGCAAGCTGTTGGCTGATCGTGAACTGCCGGCCGCCGAACCCAACCTGCCCGTCGAGCAGCCTGCCGCCTTGGCGACACGTCCCGAGCAGATTCTCCATCGCGACCATTACACCGTGAGCTATAATGCCGAGACGATGCAGCCCAACTGGGTAGCCTGGCGTCTGACGAAAGCCCACACCTACGGCAACTCGCCACGGCCGCAAAACGCATTCCGCGAAGATGAGGAAGTGCCGCAGCCGCGTGCCACGCTGGCCGATTACCGCTCGCGCAAATGGAGTCGCGGTCACATGTGCCCGGCAGGTGACAACAAATGGGATTCCGAGGCCATGTACGAAACGTTCCTGCTGACGAATATCTGTCCGCAGAACTACGACATGAACGACGGCGTGTGGAACGACATCGAGATGACCTGCCGCAAGTGGGCGCGCAAATACGGCGAAGTGTTCATCGTCTGCGGCCCCTTGTTCACCAAGAGCACGCACGAGACCATCGGCCCCCATCACATCCCCGTTCCCGAAGCCTTCTTCAAGGTCGTGCTGGCCATGGGCGAGACGCCCAAAGCCATCGGCTTCCTCTGCCGCAACGCAGCCATTACGGGAACCGAGAATCAGTATGTCCAGAGTGTTGACGAGGTGGAGCGCATCACGGGCATGGACTTCTTCCCTGCGCTCAACGACGATATCGAAGAGAAGATCGAGTCGCGCGCACGTTGGAAAGACTGGTGAGAAGGCTATTCACGCCGCCGGTGTTGCCACAGCTCAAAGGAGTTAATCAGATTTTGCCAAAGCACATAGCAGCCTGCGCCGATACTGGCGACAGGCGTCAGATACGTGTACGTAATCCAGATGGCCAGCCCCGTGTTCTTCTGAAACATGCCCTGCCCAGAACAGACGACACGACCTGTAGCCTTGCCGATCAGTCGGCCGAGGACGAACTGTACGATTGCCGTGACGAGCGCAAAGAGTGCGATGTCGAAGAACAGATGGCTGCCGGCATGGCTGTTGAGAATATTACGCACGGTGATGCCAGTCGTGATGGCTAATGCCACACACCAGAGGTAGAAGCCCAGATCCGGCGTACGCACGAACCAACGATACAGCGGCTTCACCCAATGGCGGACAACGGCACCAAGCACGAGGGGCAGCAACAGGACGAGCGACAAACGTTGGAGAATGGCGAGGAAGGTCGTGAAGAAGGCGGTTTCGTTGGAGGGTTCGAGGATGGGGAAGATGATGGGGATGAGCACCGACGTGACCACCGACGACAGCAGCACGAAGGTCGTCATCTGCGTGATGTCGCCGCCTAACTTGGCCGTCACGACGGGCGATGCCGAGGCACAGGGCGCCAGGATGCAGACGAGGATGGCTTCCAGCAGATACCGGCGCAGCTGAATATCCTGAAGCTCGAACGCCGAGAGGGAGGCATCGACGTGACGGTCTTGCCACAAGATGATGCCCACAAACAGGGCGATCAAGAGCAACTGCGCCGATAGCACCAGCAGATGCCAGCGACGAAGGCGCATCAAGTGGAAATCAACCTTCGAGAAGGTGACGAAGAGCGTGAGGAAAAGGACGATGGGCAACAGCGTCTCGCACAACGGTCCCAGCACCTGCGCGGGTGCGTCCAACGCCGGCACATAGGCAAAGAGCAGGTAGAGGGCTGTTCCCACGGCGATGGCCACGGGCAGCGTCCAGTTCTTCAGGAAGCGGAGCATTTGGTGAGGGTGATGGCTTGTGAACAATATTCAACGACTGCCGGACGATGGGTGATAAAGATGAGCGTGGGCTTCACCGACAGGTGGCGGTGATGCTCCACTAAGTTCTCAATGAGTTTCTTCTCGGTGTGCAGATCCAGGGCGCTGGTAGCTTCGTCGAGCAGGAGTATCGAGCCTTTGCGCAGCAAGGCACGGGCTATGGCGATGCGCTGAGCCTGTCCCTCCGACAGTCCTGCGCCTCCTTCGCCGATGTGCGTGTCGAGGCCTTCGGGCAGCGTATGTACGAAATCGGCACACGCCAGTCGCAGGACCTCCTGCATCTCCTGTTCGTCGGCATCGGGCTTGCCCATCTGCAGGTTCCATCGCAGCGTGCCGCTGAAGAGCGAATTGCCCTGGGGCACATAGACGAGGTTGCAGCGCGTGCGGGCGCTGACGGGCACCGAACCGTGGTCATCGTACATCTCCACCACGCCTTCGTCGGGCTGCAGCAGGGACAGGATGAGACGGATCAGCGTGGTCTTGCCGGCACCTGTTTCGCCGAGGATGGCTGTCGTGGAGCCGGGTGCAAAGTCGTAGGTGGCGTGCTGAAGGATCTTGCGGCTATTGCTGTCGTAGGCAAAGGTGACGTCGGAGAGGCGTATGCCGGCGCCATGTTCGAAACGAATGGGCTCGCCGTCCTCTTCTAATGGTGCTTCCTCAAGTTCCAGCAAGCGCTCGGCGGCCGTGAAGCTGCTGATGATGGCCGGGATGAAACGCGTCAGCTCGCGGAAAGGCCCTTGTATCTGGCCGCACAGCTGGATGAAGGCCGTCATCATGCCGAACGTGATCGAGCCGGCGGACAGGCGATTCACGCTCCACAGGAAGGTGAAGAGGTAGGCGCCGCCGAAGCCGACATTCAGCACCAGGTTGGACGTCGAGGAGAACAGCGTGCGCTGACGCACCTGACGACGAAGCGTAGCCTGCAGGTCGGAGAGTTTCTTCACCAACAAAGGCACGCGCTCCAACGTCTTCAACACGAGACGATGCTGCACGCTCTCCTGCAACGTAGCCTGGACGAGGCTGTCGGTTTGACGCACCTCGCGCGTGATCGCCCTCATGCGATGGACATACAAGCGGCTGAGAAGGATGAAGACGGGCAGGATCAAGGTCACCCCGACCGCCAGCATGGCATCCATCGAGAAGAGGAAGAAGAAGGCGCACACCAAGCGCACCAGCACAGCCAGCGCCTGAGGCACGGTGTCGGTGACGACGGAGACGACCGTTGAGCTGTCGCTGACGAGTCGGTTGAGCACGTCGCCGCTATGGCGCCGTTCGATGCCGTGCCACTCGCTGCGAAGCAGGTGCTCGAAGATATAGCGTTGCATGCGGTTCTGCGCCTCGACGCCCAAGAGCGCAGCAATCCAGCGTCCCAGATAGCCCAGCGCCATCTGCAAAGCCATGATGCTGACGAGCAGAACGCCGGCGCCGAAGAGGGTCGTGGGTTTCGGCAGGAAACCCGTTGTGCTCAGGTTGCCCGTGGCGATATCGATGGCCAGCTTCGTAGCCCAGATGAAGGCGAAATCCAATCCCACGCGCACAATGCCGCTCATCGCGTTGATGAACGACTGCAGCTTCACCTGCATGAAAATCTTCCAGAACCAGGCCAGGAGCTGCCGCGTGCTGTATTTGCTATCACTCTTCATTCTCTCGGATCCGTTCCCCACATGAGCTTGGTTCGCAGGGTGCGGAAGAAGCTTTGGCCGGGACGCTTCAACACCTTAATCGTATAAGGAGCCTTGCGCACGGTCAGGCGCACGTCCTCGCTGCATTTCTCGCTGCGCCCGTCGAGCGACACGAGGAAACGATGGTTGCGCGACGCCACGGTCAGCGCGATCTCCGTGTCGTCGGTCAACGTCAGCGGGCGAACCGTCAGCGAATGGGGAGCTACGGGCACAAGGCCCAACGTGCGGCTGCCCGGCTGCATGATCGGACCGCCCACAGACAGCGCATAGCCCGTGGAACCCGTGGGGGTGTTGATGATCAGACCGTCGGCCTGATACGTCGTGAGGTATTCGCCGTTGATGTCCACACGGATGGAGATCATCGACGACACATCGCGCTTCAACACAGCCACCTCGTTCAGCGCAAAGGGATAGCCTTCGGGCGTGCCGCGGTCGTAGTCGAGCTGCAGCACACAGCGCTCGTCGATGCTGTACTGCCCGTCGTAGATCTGCGTGACGACCTCCTCGATGTCTTCGGGCAACACGTCGGCCAGGAAACCCAGACGTCCCATGTTCACGCCGAGGATGGGAATACCCTTGTCGCCCACGCGACGCGCAGCCTCGAGAAACGAGCCGTCGCCGCCCATCGAGATCAGGAAATCGGCTTCGAAATCATCATCCGCGATCACACGCGCCGAGGCGGGCACGGCTATCTGAAGGTCTTCGGTGAGGAAACGATAGAAGGTGGCATCGACCTGCAGGTCGGCTTGACGCTCTTCCAACAGGCAGAGCAGTTTCTGCACGGACGATGACTTCTTGGCTTGAAAGACGTTGCCAAAGAGGGCAAAACGGAGCTTACGCATAGGCGGAAAAATAAAGGTGGAGATAACGGGATTCGAACCCGCGACCTCGGCGATGCGAACGCCGCGCTCTAGCCAGCTGAGCTATATCCCCAAGCGAGGAGGCTTCCTTTTGCCGTGCAAAGATAGATAAAATTTACGATTTACGATTTACGATTTGCGATTTATTCTATTTTTAGGGTAAAAAAGATTAATTCTACACCATACTTCGCACTTTATATATAAAAATCCCTATCTTTGCGCCGAGAAACGAATTGTAAATTGTAAATTGTCAAATCGTAAAATCGTCAAATTGTCAAATTGTCAAATCGTCAAATTACATTATGTCAACCAAACTCAGCGTAAACATCAATAAAGTCGCCACCATCCGCAACGCACGTGGCGGCAACAACCCCGACGTGCTGCGTGTGGCACAGGACTGCGAGCGTTTCGGAGCCCAGGGCATCACCGTACATCCCCGTCCCGACCAGCGCCATATCCGCTATCAGGACGTGCGCGACCTGAAGCCGTTGCTGACCACGGAGTTCAACATCGAGGGCAACCCCATCTCGGAGTTCATCGCCCTCGTCCTCGAGAACCGCCCCACGCAAGTGACCCTGGTGCCCGACGGCCACGACCAGATCACCTCGAACCACGGTTGGGACACGCGCACCCACCTCAACTTCCTCACCGACGTGACCTCCCGTTTCCGCGAGGCCGGAATCCGTGTGAGCATCTTCGTAGACGCCGACGAGGAGATGGTGGACTATGCCCAACGGGCCGGAGCAGACCGCGTAGAGCTCTACACCGAGCCCTATGCTGCCGCCTATGCCGCCGACCGCGCCGCGGCCATAGCACCCTTCATCCGTGCGGCGGAGGCTGCCCGTGCCCTCGGACTCGGTCTCAACGCCGGCCACGACCTCAGCCTCGAGAACCTCGCCTACTTCCACGAGCAGATTCCATGGACCGACGAGGTCAGCATCGGGCACGCACTCATCTGCGACGCCCTCTACCTCGGACTCGAAGAGACCATCCACCGCTATCTTGCCTGCCTGAAGAGTTGAAAGTTGAAAGTTGAAAGTTGAAAGTTGAAAAACAATCAATTATACATTATACATTATCAATTATACATTATACATTACCATGGTTTACCTATTCTTCGCAACAGGCACCGAGGAGCTGGAAGCCCTCGGAACGGCCGACATCATCCGCCGCGCAGGCCTCGACCTGCAGATCGTTTCCATCACCGGTGAACACCTCGTCACGGGCGCTCACGGCATTCGTGTGGAGTGCGACGCCCTGCTCAACGACATCGATTTCTTCGACGCCGACCTCCTCGTGCTGCCCGGCGGCATGCCCGGCGCCACCAACTTCGCCGACTGCCACACCCTCGTCGAGCGCGTTCGCGACCACGCCTACATCGGCCGTCCCGTGGCTGCCATCTGCGCCGCACCCCTCGTGCTCGGCCGCATCGGCCTGCTCGACGGCAAGCGTGCCACCTGCTATCCCGGCTTCGAGGACGAACTGAAGGGAGCCACCTGCACGGGAGCCCTCGTCGAGGTCGATGGCCAGTTCATCACGGGCAAGGGTCCTGGCGCCGTCTTCGAGTTCGGCTATGCCATCGTCGAGATGATGAAGGACAAGGCCACCGCCGATGCCCTGCGCCAAGGGATGCTTTGGAGCGAGGTGAGATGAGCGACTACGCCATCATCGTTGCTGGAGGCAAAGGTCTGCGCATGGGTGCAGACCTGCCTAAGCAGTTCCTGCCCATCGGCGGACGTCCTGTGTTGATGCACACGCTCGAGGCTTTCGAGCGCGCCATCCCCGGCATTACGCTGGTTCTCGTACTGCCACACGACCAGCAGAACTTCTGGCGCGACCTCTGCCGTCAGCACGCCTTCACCCTGCCGCACACCATTGTCGATGGCGGCCGGACACGGTTCCATAGCGTCCTCAACGGCTTGAAGAGCCTAACAGCCTCTTCGGGGGCAAATTCTCTCGTTGCCGTTCACGACGGCGTGCGTCCCTTCGTCTCCGTTGATGTCATTCGTCGTTGCTACGAAGCCGCCCGCGAGCACGGAGCCGCCATCCCCGTCGTACCCGTCGTCGAGACCGTGCGCCAGCTCAATCCCCCATCCTCTACGACCCTCGACCGCTCGCTGCTGCGCCTCGTGCAGACGCCACAGGTCTTCCGTCTCGACCTCCTGTGCCGCGCCTACGAGCAGCCCTATCGCGACGCCTTCACCGACGACGCCTCCGTGGTCGAAGCCCTCGGCCATCCCATCACCCTCGTCGAAGGCAACCGCGAAAACATCAAGATCACCACGCCCTTCGACCTTACCGTAGCCGAAGCCCTTTGCGCCGCCCGCTAAACGCTCCACTACCCCACTCACCCATTCCTCATCTTCAGCATCACCCAGATAACGACCGGGGCGCCGAGGATGGGGGTCAGCACGTTGACAGGAATGAGCGAGGAAGGCATCGTGGAGAGAAGGTTGCACACGAGCGTCAGGCACGAACCCGTCAGCAGCGTGGCTGGCAGCAACGTGCGATGATTGGCCGTACCCAGGATGAGACGCGCAATATGAGGGACTGCCAACCCCACGAAAGCGATAGGTCCGCAGAAGGCGGTGGACGTGGCGGTGAGCAAACCCGTGACCACCAACAACAGGGTACGTGTGCGAGAAATGTTGATGCCTAAATTGGCGGCGTAGTTCTCGCCCAAGAGCAAGGCATTGAGGGGTTTAATCAAGAGCAGCGCACCCGCGATGCCCACGCCCATCGTGGCGCAGAACACAGGCAGACGGTCCACCGTCACGTTGGCAAAACTGCCCAACCCCCACACCATGAACGACCGCACACCTTCCTCCGTAGCGCCGTAGTTCAGCAGCGAGATGGCCGACGAAGCGAGATAACCGATCATCACGCCCGCAATCAGCAGCATCGTGTTCGAACGCAGCACGCGCGAGAGCATGATGAGAAAGGCCATGACGACCCACGCACCTGCCATCGCCGCCAGGATGACCAGCAGGAAACCGCTCAGCGAGAAAGCGCCCGCAGCTACCGTGCCGCCGAACGCCAGCGTGACAACGGCCACGCCCACGTTGGCACCGCCGTCGATGCCCAGGATGCTGGGACCCGCCAGAGGGTTGCGGAAAGCCGTCTGCAACAGCAGACCCGCCGCCGCCAGACCGGCGCCCGACATGACGGCCGTCAGCGCCTGCGGCACGCGGTTCTCCCACACGATGAAGCTCCACGCCGCACGCCCGCCATCGCCACCCAGCAGGATGTCCGTCACCGCCGAGGCCGGAATCGACACAGCGCCGAAGTACACGTTGGCGGCAAACAACGCCACCAACGCCACCACAAGGGCTCCTATCGACCATTTTCTCTGCATTCGACCGCAAAGATACGCTTTTTTAATGGATAATGGACAATGGACAATGAAAAATATTCCTAACTAACCTTTTATTACCGCATTTTTACCTGTCCTTGCGGCGTCAAACATATGCAAAAAAGAGACTGCGTCGTCGAGACACAGTCTCTTCTTGAAGGTGACAACCCTGGAGGGGGTCTGCCGTCGGGGGCGAGATTTTCAGCACACAGCGGCGTGCGTACTCAGCGTGGTGATGAGCGCCGTGAGGATCGTGATGACGATCTCCACCACGCGCTTGATAGTTTTCTTCGTCGATTCTTTCATAACTTAGCTATTTTTCATTTTTCATTCTTCATTCTGAGCGAAGCGAACATTCTTCATTCAAAGAGTGAGGGCCGAAGCCCTCGCTCCTTAAGGCTCCTGCTCTTCCTCCTCCTTGGGCGTCCAGTCTGCAGTGGTCTTGCCTTCCTTTGCAGCCTTCTTGGCAGCAGCCTGGGCGGCGCGGGAGGTGGTGAATTCGAAGTTCACGTCCTCGTCGAGGTTCCACTGGAGACCCTTGCCGGGCTCGAACAACACGTTGAGGGCAGTGATGTTGCCTTCAGAGAAAGCGTCA